>Ga0308157_10000717_pt1 | contig 92513 bp, 88 predicted proteins | sample PhyBR1_FD_201035 | JGI IMG/M metagenome (GOLD analysis project Ga0308157, IMG submission 201035) | Phyllosphere microbial communities from UC Gill Tract Community Farm, Albany, California, United States - DLSLB.R1 | ecosystem: Host-associated > Plants > Phyllosphere > Unclassified | place: USA...
CCTACCCTGAAGGGCAGTACCAGTATGGTAATGTGAATGTACCTATATTCGGCAACAGGAATGGCAACAGGCTGCCGGCTTACCATCACCTGGATGTTTCGGCTACTTATACTCCGAAACCGGAAAAGACAAAAGGCTGGCAGGGCGAATGGGTATTCAGTATTTATAACCTGTACAACAGGAAAAATGCGGCTTCCATTACCTTCAGGCAAAACGAAGACACAGCCAGGAACGAGGCTGTAAGGCTTTCTATTTTCGGTATGATACCAAGTGTTACCTACAACTTTAAATTCTAATCCTGATGAAACATATTAAATATATCCTCCTCATCCTTACTATAACCCTTTTCACTTCATGTGAAGAGGTCGTAGATATAGACCTTGCTACCGGAACACCACGGCTGGTAGTTGACGCATCGATAAACTGGACGCGCGGTACAGATGGCAGTGAACAGAAAGTAAAGCTTACCATGAGTGGAAGCTATTATAATAACACTGTTCCGGTTGTATCTGGCGCTACCGTGTATATTACCAATGGTAATACTACCGTGTTTAACTTTACTGAGACACCCGGAACGGGCGAGTATGTATGTACGGATTTTGTTCCTGAAATTAACCAAACCTATACCCTTACTGTAATTCATGATGGCGAGACCTATACCGCTACGGAAAAGCTTTACGGCACGCCGGAGATAGAAAATATTGTTCAGGATAACGAAGGAGGTTTTACAAATGATAATATCGAAGTTACCTATTACTTCCCCGATAACGGGAATGAAAACAACTATTATGTTGTACGCGTAGATACCGAAATATATCCTTTTCCGCATTATGGCGCACTCAAAGATGAATTTCAACAGGGCAACCTTTTGTCGATAGGAGTATCTGATGAAGACCTGAAAGCGGGAGATGTGATCAACTTTAAACTATATGGTGTATCCGAACGGTATTACAATTACATGTCAATCCTCATTTCTGTTGTAGAAGGTGGCGCCGGAAGCGGGCCATTCCAGACTCCACCGGTAAATGCCCGCGGCAATATCATCAACCAGACCAATCAAAACAAATTTGCAATGGGCTATTTCAGGCTGGCAGAAGTAGAAGCCAATACCTACACCATTCAGTAATAATTTTCTCCTATTTTTGTTATGTAATTATAACGCAATTTACAATGACCATAAAGCCTGCCGGACTAATGCTTCTTTTGCTGATCTTGGCAGGCTTTCCTGTTTTTGGACAACAGTTCGATACCATCTACAGGAATGAATCCAGCTACGGGCTGTCGGATCTTGTCAACTATAAAGAGAACTTTATCCTTAATCAATTATATAATGATTACCAAGACGTTGACTATGATTACTTTATTGTAAGGTTAAATGGAAAATATGGTGTTTATAATGAGTCAAAGAACATTATTTTCGCCGAACCGAAGTATGATACCATAACTACTTATGGCAATTTCAGGCTTGACGGCAATCCCGGAAATATCATTTATAGTGAAGAGATATCCAAAATGATTTTAGAGCATCCCAGAGGTATCGTTTTTACAAAAGGCGGTAGATACGGACTGAAGAAAATATCGGGCGAAACCCTTCTTAGGGCCGAATATGAAGAGATCATACCCAAGCAGTACGGGCTTTTCTTTGTAAAGAAAAAAGGCAGATGGGGCTTTATAAATGCTGACAGGGATAAGTCGTTCGTAAAGCCAAAACATGATTTTTTGATTCAGTACACAGATTTCGATACGAAATATCCAAGAGTTTTCGCATATGACAATAAGGTCAAGACTCCCTATTCCATTTATGGTCAACGGGCCGGGAAAGAAAAAAAGCCCGGAAAGCAAAAACGCATCCCGAAACGGTATACTGAATTCACGAAAAATTATTGGTTCGGGGACTGGGAACCGAAAACGGTTTTCTTTACCAATGGAAAAAAGAACGGTGTAAAGGATTCCTCTGGCACTATTATCATTCCTGCAAAATACGACATGATCAATCCGCTGATGGACGGAAATTACCTGGTTTCGAAAGATACATTGTATGGAATGTTGGGAAGTAAGGGACAAATTATAATACCGGTTGTTTATGGCAGCATTGGCCCTGTTAAAGGCGATGCGCTGAAAGACAACCTTTTTTATGTATATAAACAGAATCTCTCTTCCATATTTGATGCGAAAGGAACGCAGCTGTATCCTTTCGAAATGTTGTATTCTGAAGGTGCGATGCCGATGGACGAGGATTATAAAAAGATCTATTTCCAGGTCGTTGAAAACAAAGTTCTCGAAAAGGGGAAAGAAGTTGATGAATATGGCGACCTGCAACTAAGCAATGATATTTACAGTAAAGCAGTCCTGCTTTACGGGAACGGGCAAATTACGAAAGTGCTTGGCAACTGTACTGATATTAAATATATCGATTACTCAGCTGACTATATCCTTGCCTATACCCAATACGGTAGCTATAATTACGGATTTTACAATCAGAGAACAGGTAAAAAAACAGATGCCGTATACAGACATTACCTCCCTGTGGGTGGTGGGCGAATAGTGGCTGGCAAAGGAGAATATTATGATACAATGCTGGACAGCAACATGGTTGAGAGCCGGCTCCCGGCATTGGTTACGGGTTACAGGAATGGCTATTACCTGGTAGAGGACAATGGGCAGATGCGTGTAATGGATCAGAACTACAACATTTCCCAATTTGGATATCCGAAATTAGAATTCCTCGTTGACGTTAAGCAATCTGCTCCCATCAATCCTGTATTACAAGCAGCTTATTCGAAGGTATTCAAATTCTTTGATGCATCAGGCAAATGCGGGCTAATTGACAGTGACGGTAAAGTCCTTTTCCCTGCAGGTGAGTACGATGACCTGACCATTGCTTTACACAATACTGATCAGCCCTACCCGGGACAGCAAAAGGCAGAAGTCATTAAGCGGTATGCCGACAGGATCATGGTGGCTAAAAAATATGCCGGTAATAATGCTGAAACCGACCTGTATTTTGAAGGTGAGAAGATCGCAAATTTTTCAATTTACAAACAGTGGCAGCTGAAATACAATGATATTACGGCAAACAACCAACTGATATTGAGACACCCTCATAAAGTATACAACCTTGCCACCCAAAAGACCGACCTGGAAACAACGGCTGATAATTTTAGCGAAGATACCGATGGCGGTTTTACCATAGTGTATGGGTATACCACACACCGCATAGAAAAATACAGCACATCGGGTAAGATGTTGTCGGTAGACAGTATTCCGAATGGTAAGCTATATGGGTATAAAAAAAGCAAGCCCCAATACATCCACAAGAAAAATGGCAAATACGGGCTGGTTAATGTAAAGGGCGAAATACTGTCCCCTTTTGTAAATGATACCCTTTTTACCTATGATTACAACTATTATGTTGCAACACGAGGAAATAAAACGGGCATTATAACAACAGATGAGATCGTAATGCCTCTAGAATATGACAGCATTGCCTACAAACCTTACAACTGGATGAATATTGAGAAAGGTGTATTTGTTTTGTGTAAGAACGGAAAGTATGGCATGGCCGATAAGGAAGCGAAAATGCTTTTACCGGTAGCGTACGATAGCGTTTTTGCAAGGGGAGAACTAATAATAGCGAATAAAGAGAAAGCGTTTTCTGTTTTTGACAGAAGTGGTAAACCATTGTTTAATATGGTTTGTGATAAACTTGAGCCTTACACTATGGAACTGCTGTATTTTGAGCAAAATGATAAAAAAGGCATTGTGCGCAAAGATGGACGCATTATAATGCAGCCCCTATATAGCCATCTTGAGCAAATAACCGAAAAGATATACCTTGCCACTAATGGCGGCCAGAAATACCTGGTGAGTCCGAATGGAGATAAGCTTTTAGAAATACCCCTGCAGTCCGCCAGGCGTATTGTATCTGAGTATAGCATCTTTGATAGTACCGAAGATTTTTTAGCAATCCAAAACAGTTCAGGCAAATATGCGCTTTACTCATTAACCATGAAAGAGCTGCTTCCTTTTGAATATGACGTTGTTGATAAAGTTGAAAATTTCCGTTATGCCATTGTAGAAAAAAACCGACTGATGGGCGTTGTGACCGTTGATAATAAAACAGTTATCCCTTTAATATATAAATATATCAACTTCAATGATGAATACGGCTGCTTTGAGGCGGAAACAAAAAAAGCACGCTACCTGATATCACCCGACGGTATTATATTGCAGGAAGAACCGAATGATTAAACCGCAGCATTCTTTTTATAATTTGAGTTTAAGTAAATAAAAAAATACATAATGTATATTTTTTATTTTGATTTACTGTAAAAAATTCAGTCAAAATCGACATATATCTATTCTCATTATTAAAAGTGAAATCAAAAAAACGGAGTGTTTTTATTATTTGTCATTCTTTTAATTAAATTTGTAGGCATACAACACCATTAATATGACCGATACAGAAACTAAAAAGTCATTATCTTTTGAAGATTTCAGGGCCGAGGTGCTCAACGATTATAAGATAGCCGTATTAAGCCGCGAATGCAGCCTTCTGGGACGCCGCGAGGTGCTAACCGGAAAAGCCAAGTTCGGTATATTCGGTGATGGTAAAGAAGTACCGCAGCTTGCCATGGCAAAAGCTTTCCGAAATGGCGACTTCCGTTCGGGGTATTACCGCGACCAGACGTTTATGATGGCTATAGGCCAGCTCGGCATACAGCAATTTTTCGCCGGGCTTTACGGCCATGCCGACCTTGAGCATGACCCAATGTCGGCAGGACGCCAGATGGGCGGACACTTTGCTACACACAGCCTCGATGAGAACGGCAATTGGAAAAACCTTACACAACAAAAGAACTCAAGCTCGGACATATCCCCTACCGCAGGACAGATGCCAAGACTTTTGGGGCTGGCACAGGCTTCTAAAATATACCGTAACGTAACAGGCATAGAAAATAAAACTAATTTTTCCATCAACGGCAATGAAGTGGCCTGGGGTACTATAGGTAACGCCAGTACTTCTGAAGGGCTTTTCTTCGAAACCATTAATGCCGCAGGTGTATTGCAGGTGCCAATGGTAATGAGCGTATGGGATGACGATTACGGCATCTCTGTACACGCCCGCTACCAGACTACAAAAGAGAATATATCTGAGATATTAAAAGGATTCCAGCGTGATGAGAATGCCAAAGGCTATGAGATCATCACGGTAAAAGGCTGGGATTATCCGGAACTGGTTTCGGCTTACGAAAGGGCATCGGAGATAGCCCGTAACGAGCACGTTCCTGTACTTATCCATGTCTACCAGCTTACACAGCCTCAGGGCCACTCTACTTCAGGTTCACATGAGCGCTACAAGAATGCCGACCGCCTAACTTGGGAAGCCGAATACGATTGTATCGCGCAAATGCGCAAATGGATGCTGGAAAACAACATCTCTACACCGGATGTACTAGAAGCCATTGAGGAGCAGGCTAAAAAAGACGTGCTTGAAGCCAAGAAAGCTGCCTGGAGCGCCTACCTGAACCCAATAAAAGAAGAACAAAAAGAACTGGTTGCTTTGCTGAATTCTATCGCAGCACAAAGTGACAATAAAGTTTTCATAGAAAAATATGCTAATGACCTTTCGTCTATAAAAGAACCGATCCGCAAAGACCTTCTTGTAACAGCAAGAAAAGTACTGCGCATGATCGTAAAAGAAAACGGACAGGCCACACTGGCAAAGTGGATAAAAGAGTATACAGAAAAGGTTCAGCCCCGCTTTAGTTCGCACCTGCATTCGCAGTCAGCTAAGAATGCGCTGAACGTTGCAGAAGTGCTTCCGCAATATGACAATGAAACTGAAGATGCGGATGGCCGTATGGTAATGCGGAATAACTTCGACGCGATCTTTACGAAACATCCTGAAGCGCTTGTTTTCGGTGAAGACTGCGGAAACATAGGCGATGTAAACCAGGGACTTGAGGGCATGCAGGAAAAATACGGTGACTTCCGTGTGTGTGATGCCGGTATCCGTGAGGCTACAATCCTTGGCCAGGGAATCGGTATGGCGATGCGTGGCCTCCGCCCTATTGCCGAAATACAATACCTCGACTACCTGCTTTATGCCATACAGATTATGAGCGATGACCTTGCCACCCTGCAATACAGGACATCCGGAAGGCAAAAAGCCCCGCTTATCATCCGCACGCGCGGCCACAGGCTGGAAGGCATCTGGCACTCGGGTTCGCCAATGGGAATGATCATCAATGCGATCCGTGGTATCCATGTACTGGTACCAAGGAATATGACTAAGGCAGCAGGATTCTACAATACCCTGCTGGAAACAGACGAACCGGCTCTTGTAGTAGAATGTTTGAACGGCTATCGCCTGAAAGAAAAAATGCCATCCAATCTTGGTGAATTCAGGACACCTCTCGGCGTGGTGGAAACCCTTAAAGAAGGTAAGGATATCACTCTGGTATCCTATGGTTCTACCCTGCGCCTTGTAGAACAGGCCGCAAAAGAGCTTTTGGAAGTGGGTATCGATGCAGAGATCATCGACGTGCAGTCACTATTGCCATTCGATGTTAATCACGATATTGTTAAGAGTGTCGCTAAAACCAACAGGCTCCTTGTAATTGATGAAGACGTTCCGGGTGGTGCTTCGGCATTCATCCTGCAGCAAATAGTAGACGAACAAAACGCCTACAAACATCTTGACAGCAAACCGGAAACACTTACCGCAAAAGCACACAGGCCGTCTTACGGTACTGATGGTGATTATTTCTCAAAGCCATCTGCTGAAGATATTTTTGAGAAAGTTTATGCTATAATGCATGAGGCCAGGCCTTCTGATTATCCTGAATTATATTAGTATTCCGTTTACAGTATGACGATAATACAAAAGCCGCCCGGAAATTCCGGGCGGCTTTTACTTTTGTAGCTTGCCCCAATAGGAACCAAACACCTATTTAATATATACCGTTTTTACATTCACGAATTCTTTCAGTCCGTTTTCGGCCAGCTCCCTTCCGAAACCGGATTTCTTCACACCTCCAAACGGCAGTGCAGGGTCTGACTTTACCATGGCATTGATAAAGACCGCGCCTTCTTCAAAAAGGTGAATCTTGTTTTTAAGACTGTTTACGTCTGTGGTAAAAACGGAAACACCCAATCCGAATTCTGTAAGGTTACTAAGCGCCACAGCTTCTTCAAAACTGTCGAAGGCCATTACTGCCGCTACAGGCCCAAACACCTCCTGTTTAAATACCGGCATCTCAGTCGTAACCGCCGTAAGGATGGTAGGCTCATAAAACGCATTTTTACGGTTTCCTCCCGTTGCGATCTTTGCTCCCATTGCTACCGAATCGTTCACCTGTTTCTCTATATCCTTTGCAAGGTCTTCCCGCGCTACAGGACCTATATCTGTAGCATGCTCCATAGGGTCTCCTATTTTTAGCGCTTCGACACCTTTAATAAAGCCATCAAGGAATTTATCGTAAACGGTACGGTGTATAAGGAAACGCTTGGCAGCAATACAGCTTTGACCGGTATTTTGCATCCTTGCATTTACAGCAACAGCAACGGCGGTCTCAAGGTCGGCATCCTCCAGTACAATAAAGGCATTGCTGCCTCCAAGTTCCAGCACGGCTTTCTTTACCTGTTTGGCAGCAATGGAAGCCACTGATTTTCCTGCCTTTTCGCTGCCCGTTACTGACACTCCTTTTATAGCATCATTGTTTATCACTTTCGCTACCTGTTCTCCCGAAATAAGGAGATTTTTATATACGCCCTCCGGAAATCCGGCTTCCATGAAAAGCTCTTCTATAAGAATGGCACAACCGGCAACATTAGATGCATGTTTCACCACCACGGTATTCCCTGCGATGATTGCCGGGACCGCAAAACGGAATACCTGCCAGTAAGGGAAATTCCATGGCATCACTCCAAGGATAACACCAAGCGGTTCATAGGTCACAAAACTTTCCGCCGCTTCGGTACTGATTGGATTCTGTGAAAGGAAGTTTTCTGCATTAGCAACATAATATTCGCATAGCGATTTGCACTTTTGCACTTCCGCTATAGATTGCTTTATCGGTTTACCCATTTCAAGGGTCGCTTGTCTTGCCAAAACATCCAGTTTATCATCAAGGACATTAAGCAACCGCTCGATACAGCTAACACGTTGATTTACTGAAAGTAAACACCATTTAACATAGGTTTTCTGACTTTTTCTTACAAAATCAAACGACTCATTATCAGAAAGATAACTATAATTTGTTAAAAAAGTCATATTAAAGGGGTTAGTAATAGAAAACATTTTTTACTTTTGCTTGAGTTATGTTATAAAAATAACACATATTTTCTTAAGATTAAAATCAATAGATTTACCCGGGATTAAATATCTGCCCCATAAAATAAACATACTGATAAATAAACAATTATTATGAAGAAAGTAGTACTCCCACTATTAATGCTTTGTCTTACATCGGCAACCATGAGCGCTCAGGAAAGTACTGAAAGCACAAGCAATGACTACAACAAATGGTCTATTGATGCTGCATTCGGTACCAACAAGGCTGCAAATCCGATGAGCCAGGGCTACCACATGCAAGTTACAAACCTTTTCCACGCTGATCTTGGATTCCGTTACATGTTCAACAACAAATTCGGTCTTAAGCTTCAGGGTGGTTATGATGTTCTTAACGATGACGGTGACGGAAGCATACCATTTGAAAGCAAACTTATCACGATAGGCCTTCAGGGTTACGCCAACCTTGGCCGTATCATGGAGTTTGAAACATGGACAAACCGCCTGAACGTTTTAGGACACATGGGTGTAGGTGTTGGACAGCTTACCAGTGAAGATCGTAACGGTGTGAAAGGATTTGATGGTGAAGACCACATCGGAAGCTTCATTATAGGTCTTACAGGGCAGTTCAGGATTACTGACAGGGTTGCCCTTAACGCAGACTTTACAATGCTTAATAACTTCTCACAGCACAGGACTTGGGATGGAGGCCCATACAATCAAACGTACCAGGGATTTGACAGCACACTATATACTGCTACTATCGGTCTTTCTGTTTACCTTGGTAAACATGATAAGCACGCCGACTGGTTTGTTGAAGAGAAATCTGACGAGCTTATGGATCTTGAGAACCGTTTGGCGGAACTTGAGACTATGATGAACGACACTGATAAAGATGGTGTGCCGGATTATCTTGATGCTGAGCCAAACACTATTACAGGTGTAGCGGTAGACAGCAAAGGACGTACTATCGACAGGAACCAGAATGGTGTGCCGGATGAGCTTGAAAGCTATATCGAAAACAACAACAGGCAGGTTGAAGAAAAAATCAAACAGATCGGTATTGGTGTAGAAGAGCTTATCAATCAGGGTTACGTAAATGTATACTTCGATTTCAACAAAGACCAGCCTAACGCACAGTCTGTAAACGGAATCAACTTCCTTATCAAGTACCTGAAAGAGAATCCGTCTAAATCTGCTGACGTAATAGGTTATGCTGACGAAGTGGGTAACTCTGCTTACAACCAGGATCTGTCTAAGAGAAGGGCTGAGAATGTTAAGAAAATCCTTGTTGATGCAGGCATCGATGCAGGAAGGCTTAACATCGTTGGAAACGGCTCACAAAGCCTTGGAAACGATTCTAAAGCAGTACGCCAGACTGTAAGAAGAGTAACTTTTGTACTGAAATAGTATTTAGTTAATAACTATATGAAAACCTCTGCCTAAGGCAGAGGTTTTTTTTTATCTTTAAAAGAAAACAATATGAACGATCGTGATAATGGGCTGCTCGCCCTGCGTGGTGGAACCATCGGAGAGATACACCCCCAATCCGGCAGAGAAGAAGTTTTCCAGAACCAAACCATAAGGCCGATACTCAAACTTCAGAACGATCTCTTCATCGAATCTTTCCTGAATTACGTAAATAAGTCCAAAAGCGATTTCTACTCATTCTCAACAGAGAAAAAAATGCAATTTATAGATAATGCTGTCCATAAGGATATCAAGTTCCGTAATGCGCTAAAAGGAATCGTAATGGCAATGTTTACTGTAGAAGAGTTCAGGGAGTATATCCTCAACTCCTCCAATCTGAACAAAAGGATGATGAACCTGCTTATCGACCGGCTCAAAGACCAGGTACAGCTGCTGGTAAAAACCGAATAAAAAAAGGGACATTAAGTCCCTTTCTATTTTATCAGGCTTTCGCCATTCAGATTCGTTGTGAGCACATCGCTCATATAATCAAAAAAAGGCCGCATGGCTTCAAAAGTCAGCAGCACTTCCCTGCCAAAATTCTTATCCAGTACTTCTTTATCCGTAAATTTCCTGATCAGCAATAATTGTTTCTTTTTGATAAGGTCAATCGCGGGATGTCCCTTATCAAAACCTTTAGGTGAAGTCTTTACCCCTTCCCCCTGCAATTCCCCAAAATACTTTTTGAATACGGAATCGGCTGCAATAGCCCTTATTTCTGAATCATCCATTTCAAACTCTTTCCGGATACGCAGCAGGTCTTCTGAATTGGGTTCCCAGAAGCCGCCTTCCACAAAACTGTTCCCCGGTTCTATGTGCAGGTAATAGCTGCCGCGTAAAGCCGGTTTGGTGCGCGTAAACCAGGCACTGAAATAGTTCTTATAAGGCGTTTTATCTTTTGAAAAGCGAATGTCACGATAAATCCGGAACACCTGCATTTTTTCGATAGAATCTATTTTTCGCAGGCCTTCCTGCACCTCATTAAAAAAAGACTTAGCAAGCACGTCATTCGCCTGGTAAGTCTTTTTATTTTCAGCAAACCATTCCCTGTTGTTGTTCACTGTAAGTTCCCTGAGGAAATCAAGGACAGGTTTTGTTATCATCTTTAAACTTTAATGTAATTATGTTCCCGGCTGCGATCGAACTGACAACTCCTGACTGCGATCGAACTGACAAAGAATTTATTTTTTTGGGACAAAAACCAGCCTTTCGTCTACGCCTTCCATCAGGGTAAGTTTGTTCTTGTCAACTTTTGCCGTATTTATCTTTTCAAGTACTTTAAAATACTCATTTTCAATGCTGCCTTCGCAAAACATTTTGGTAGAGACCACCTGGCTCACGTTTATTCCGCCTTCATCATTCAGGTTGTACGAGCCGCTGTACTGGTTGCATCCGCCATTGCCCGATATTTTATGTTCCTTATCAAAGGATGCTGTAGGCAGTCCGTTACGTTGTGCCGCGGGATCTACTTTTTTACCATTAATGGAAGACAGTTCCCATACACGATCGGTTATCAGGTCTACCCCATGTATGGATTTTGTGCTGCTGCACCCTGAAATTCCTATAGCCGATATAATGCTTAAAAAAAATACTATACGTTTCATGTCTCAATTATTTAGTTGTTTTACCAAATTTAAAAACAATGTCCGTAAGAAAAATAGGAATTATAATAACTTTAATAGTGCTTACAGCAAACCGTTGTATTTACGTACAAACCATTCTGCGGCGAGGGACACAGCCATAATTACAAGCAGCCACATCCAGTCTATAAGAGGTGACTTCCTTATGATTTCTTTCTGTACTGCCTTATAAGTGTCATTCTTTACTAACGCATCGATGAGCTCATCTGCCCGGGAAGGATAATACACTTTTCCATTCGTATTTTCGGCAACCTGCTTCAGACGCGAAAGGTCGGGATTTACAAACTGTTTTTCGATCTCGAAATCGAGCACTTCAAATGCACCATTGTAAGACGTATTGGAAGAGGCCTCTTTAACTGTAAAGCTGTATTGCCCGGCTGCAAGCCCGTCAAGGTTCACCTTATATTCATTACTGCCTTTCAGGAAATCATAGCTTTTTGAGGTTCCCGTTTGCTTGTTCTTTAACTGTATGGTCAGGCGGGCATTTTCCTCAAACTCATAGTTCTTGTTAAAGTACTGCGCCGTAAGCTGGATTACTTCCCCTGAATTGTAAAAACTCTCGTGATTAACCACCAGGGATTTTCTCTTGGAATTCGAGGCCAGGAATTGAATGGTTTTATCGACGAAAATATCGAACTGCTCAAAAGACTTCGTATCAAGATGCGCCTGCATCCTCCATTTCCAGATGTTTTCCCCTAAAAGGAACGCACTCCTCTTTGCACCATTTTCAGAAAAAACCATAAGCGGATTTTCCGTTTTTACATTTCTTATACGCGACTGAAGAAGCACATTGGTATTTTCTTTCGCAGTAATGGTACCAAAAGGATGCTGCAACGGCGGGAACTGCGAGAAGCCGATATCAGTCAGTGCGAACAGGCTGAATCCTCCTTCAAAATCAGCAAGGTAATCTTCCCGCTGTGAGCTCATCCTGAAATTCAGTTGCTCCTGGTATTGGTTTAACAGGTTGAAATCGGTATGCAGACCGGTTACAGTTAGTGTATTGATCCCAGCAGTCTTGTTTTGCTCGAGCAATTGCCTGAAAGAAGCGTCCGGCTGGTAGAGTATCAGTACATTGTAATCCTGAAGCGCTTTTACTTCATCCGGCCTGAGTATGGTAACTTTTCGCTGCTGGTTGGTTTCTATAGACCGTTTGATGGCGCCGAGGTCGGGATGATTGATTGCCGATACAAGGGCCACTTCGGAGCGCTGGTCGATCACTTCAACCGCAAAATTCTTTACATTGTTATATTTGTTTTTCTCTGCCTCCGCAGAAGAGATTACGGCCTTATAAGTCTGCACACCTACTTTAGAGGCGTCCAGCAATACAGAAAGCGACTGTGCGCGCCTGTCTTTTGAAAACGCAATATTCTGCTTGTGAAGCACCGAATTGCCCTGCATAATGCTGAATACCGCATTTACATTTTTATTGCCATTATACTGAAGGAAAACCTCAACAGGAAATTTATTTTTAAGGAATGCATATTTGTTGACGTTTACCTGGCTTACCCTGAGATCGAGGAATGTTGTGGTATCGCCAAGCACAAGCGGATAAACCGATGTATTTTCACGGAAACTGTATACATAATCATTTCCAATGGTCTGGTTGCCATCCGATAGCATAATTACGGGGTAGCCCGTATTCCTGTAAAGCTCTTTAAGGTTTTGGGCAGCCTGGTCAATGTTGGTCTGCTTCCCTGAGAAATCGGCCTCTTTACCGGCTTCAAAACCTTCATCGAAAGTATACAGCTGAACATCAAACTTATCCTTGAGTGTTTTATTGGAAATGATCTTTTCCGCAAGCTGTTTTGCAAGGCTGTCCTGCCCCAGCTCTTTTATCGATTGGGAATTGTCGAGCAATACCGGCAATGGGGTTTTTACTGTTTCCAGGTCTTTGTGCGTAATAACGGGATTGATAAGCAGCAGGAAGACCGAGAATAATGTGGCAAAACGAAGGAAAGCCAAAAAGAAGTGTAGCATGCCCCTCTTTTTGGCTTTAAAAAGATATTGGTAAAACGATAATGCCAACGCTGCCAATACTGACAGGACTAACCATAAAACCGTAGATGCAGTCATTGTATTCTATCGCTTATTTCTGATTTTTATTGTTAGGTAAGCATACCGCCGTCAACATTCAGTGTCTGGCCTGTAACGTATGCGGACATATCCGAAGCCAGGAACACACAGGCGTTCGCTACATCTTCCGGAGAACCACCACGCTTCAGCGGAATGGCATCGGCCCATCCTTTTACTACCTCTTCCGGCAATTTGCCTGTCATTTCGGTTTCAATAAATCCCGGGGCAATAGCATTGCAACGGATATTCCTCGAGCCTAGCTCTAAAGCTACCGACTTTGTAAAACCGATAACACCTGCTTTGGAAGCGGCATAGTTCGTCTGACCAGCGTTTCCTTTCAAACCAACCACAGAACTCATATTGATGATAGAACCGCTGCGTGCTTTTAGCATGGTGCGTTGCACAGCTTTGGTCATATTGAAAACCGACTTCAGGTTTACCTCTATCACTTTGTCGAAATCTTCTTCCGATATCCTCATAAGCAGGTTATCTTTTGTGATGCCCGCATTGTTGATCAGGATGTCTACGGTACCAAAAGTAGCCACTACATCGTCAACCAGTTTTTGTGCCTCGTTGAAATCGGCTGCGTTGCTTTGATAACCTTTAGCAGAAATGCCGTAAGCTTTCAGTTCTTCTTCAAGTGCCTGGGCCGCCTCTACAGATGCGCTGTAGGTAAAAGCCACGTTAGCGCCATGCTGGGCAAAAACAACTGCAATACCACGGCCTATACCCCTGCTCGCGCCGGTAATGATAGCCGTTTTTCCTTCTAATAATTTCATAGTACGTTATCGTTAGTTTGTCTGACAAACGACAAATATAATAAGACTATCCAAAACTACCTCATTGGCATCATTTAAATGTTACCGTTTATTAACAGCTATGGTGTGCTATTATGCAAATAATTACCTTTGAGGTAAATCTAACCAAAAACAATTATGGATAAGAAAATATTGGGCCTCAGGACGGTTGGCTACAAAGTAGGCGACCTCAACAAAGCAAAATTGTGGTATGCCGAAGCGTTTCGCACACAGCCCTATTTTGATGAGCCTTTTTATGTTGGTTTCAACATTGCCGGCTACGAGCTAGGCCTGATGCCCGATGAGGCTGTGACCGGAGACAATACTATTACCTATTGGGGCGCGGAAGATATTGAAGCCGAATACAACCATTTTCTTTCGCTGGGCGCAGCAGAACATGAAGCGCCTCATAATGTAGGCGGTGAGATCATGGTCGCGTCGGTAAAGGATGAATGGGGTAATATCATTGGCCTTATTTACAACCCTCACTTCAAATTGCCGTAATAAAGGTGAACCCCGTAGTCCATTTTACCCCAGACGGAAAGGAAATAACGATTCGCCAGGCCTGCGAAGATGACGCGCTTCAACTTATTGAGCTTAAAAAAAGTTATATAAAAGGTACACGTTCCATACCGTTGTATGAATATGAATATAAAAACGACATACAAACGGAAAAAGAATTAATAAGCCGGTTCCGTCATGAGCCAAATAGCCTTTTACTGGTTGCGGAGCATGCAAATAACCTTATCGGGAATATCGACCTGTCGGGCAGCCAGCGTAAAAAGCTTTTCCACACCGGGATGATCGGCATGGGCATCGCGAAGGAATGGCAAAACAAAAAAATTGGAAGCTACCTGATGGAATCCCTCTTGCTATGGGCGGCTGAACTTTCTCCCCTGAAAATTATCTGGCTGGATGTCTATTCGACAAATACCTCAGGAATAAGGCTGTACGAAAAATTTGGATTTGAACATACAGGGATAATTAAAAATTTCTTTATGGAAGAAGTCCCCGCTGATAAAATTACAATGGTTAAGTATTTATAAAAATGATAAAATCGCTTCTACTTGTAGGCATCGGTGGAGCCGTTGGCAGTATGCTGCGTTACCTTACCGCAATGTTGGTAAACAAATACTGGCAGAATGCCTTTCCGCTGGCAACATTCCTTATTAATATGTTAGGTTGCCTTCTTATAGGTATGCTAATGGCAATAATCGAAAAACAGGCAGGCATGAGCGACAATTTCAGGCTGCTTTTTGTTACAGGATTTTGTGGCGGATATACTACATATTCTGCCTTTGCTTATGAAAACATATCGCTTTTAAATAGTAATCAAACCCTTACAGCTTTTGCTTATATAGCGGCCAGCGTTGTAGCCGGACTGTTTTTTGTTTGGCTCGGATTGATACTCGTAAAACAGTTCTGAATTTCATTACACAAAACTACCTTTTCACTGCAAAACAAAGCTTTAGACCTTAAATATTTATTAAAAACAGCGCTCAAACATTTTATTATTTGTAATTTCAACCTCAGAAAATGGTGATAAAATAAACAATCGCCAAAATTGCAAACCTTTAAAATGAACCGTTATGAAACTGCTCAAATTTTTACTCGCAGCATTGGCCGGGTTCGGCATTGTTAAATTCTTCGGTTATGTAACCGAAGCAGAACTTGAAGAAGGGGTGGAATATGATATTTACGATGAGGAAGATCATCCTCTTTTCGTATAGTTGATGTTGTCCATACAACCTTAATATTAATCACGACTGTACCCTTTAAGGGTGCACCGATATAGTATTGCCTAAAAAGTAGTCCTCCGCAAAACGGGGGACTTTTTTATGCCGTATATTTGGCTATGGAAATTACGATTCGCCCCGCAACAGCATCCGATCTACAGGGCATACTGGAAATCATGAACCACAATATCCTGCACAGCACGGCCTTGTATGATTATGACCCAAAACCTTATACGTTTATCGAAAACTGGTTTACTGAAAAACAGCAGGATAACTGGCCCGTTGTCGTTGCCATGCAAGGAAATGAAGTGCTTGGTTACGGTACTTACGGTGCTTTCCGCTTTAAGCAGGGATACCGCTATACGATAGAGCATTCGGTATATACATCCCCCGGCCTGGCCGGAAAAGGCATTGGGAGCCTATTGCTAACTGAACTGATACGCCTTGCAAAAGATAGCGGCTACCACACAATGATCGGTGGAATCGACGCCGATAATGCCGGTAGTATCGCTTTCCATAAAAAATTTGGTTTCACAGAAACAGGAATTATAAAAGAAGCCGCGTATAAGTTCGACAAATGGCTCGACCTGCAGTTTATGCAGCTGATACTGGAGTAATTAAAACCACTTTTTCCTTCGGAAATACACCACCATAATAATGGCCGTTACGATCATAATGCCCCACACCCAGTAATAACCGTGTTCGCTATGCAGTTCGGGGATGTTGTCGAAGTTCATACCGTATACGCCCACGATAAATGTAAGCGGCATAAAGATCACCGAAAAGATCGTCAGCGTCTTCATGATCTGGTTCATACGCTGGTTCTGCATCGAAAAATGAAAGTTAGAGGCGCTGTCGAGCGACGAAAGGTCATATTCTATCTGGTCGAGCATCTCAAGGCATTTTTGGTGCAGGCGCGCAAAGAAGGTATGCGTCGACTTGCGTATGGTTTCGTACTCGTCTTCTTCCTTAATGCTTTTCAGGTTGTAGAGCGCGTCACGTAGAGGCGTGATTGCCCTTTTCAGGTAATTCAGCGCATCGCGGTTCTTTTCGATGCTGGTGATAAAATCACTTTTATGATTGGTCTTACCCTCGTTGCTAAGCGCCTCGATACGGTCTTCGTAACTTTCTATGGTAATAAAAAAGTTCTCCATAATGGCATCGAGCATAAGGTAGAGCAGGTAATCGTTTTTCTTTTTCCGAACGATCCCTGACCCTGTACGGATGCGCTCCCGGATGTGGGTAAAATAATCCCGCTTCTTTTCCTGGAAGGATACAATCACGTTATCCTTCAGCAGGAAGCTCACCTGTTCCGTTTTAAGGCTGCCTTCTTCCTCTTCCGGAAGTACCGACTTTATACTAAAAAACAGCACATCACCAAGCTCTTCAATACGCGTGCGCCTTGATGTATTCAAGATATCGCCCACTACAAAGTTTTCGACATCCAGAAGTTCGCCAATCTGTCTTATGAGGGCCGTATCATGAAGCCCGTGCACATTGAGCCACTTTACATCGTTGACCTGCAATTCGTCCCTGCATTCCTTAATCACTCTGTCAACAGACACATTCCTGTACTCCTCATAGCCTTCCTCATCAAAAACAAACAACTGCATATCAACCGGATCGGTCTTGTATTCGCCCGTATATTCAAAATAATCGGGTTGCACCTTGCGTACGTGGCGGTATTTTATTCTCTTCACACTGTAATTCTTTCCATAAATATAGGAGTTTTTTAAAATCCATTCTATTTTTACCAAAAGTTTAATGTATGGCTATCCTCATTACAAATATCAAAGAATTACTACAGGTGCGTGAAAGCGGTATTGCTAAAATCTCAGGAAAAGAAATGGCAATCCTGCCCTTACTGGAAAATGCCTGGCTACTGCTGGAAGAAAACATGATAAAGGATTTTGGGACTATGGATACCTGCCCGTCGCTGCCGGATGCTGAAGTAATTGATGCTACCGGACGTGCCGTACTGCCAGCCTGGTGCGACAGCCATACACATATTGTATATGCGGGCAACCGCGTACAGGAATTCGTTGACCGTATCAATGGCCTCAGTTACGAAGAGATTGCCAACCGTGGCGGGGGTATACTGAACTCTGCAAAAAAACTGAATGAAACCACTGAACAGAAACTTTTTGAGCAATCCGCGGCACGCCTGGAAGAAGTAATGCGCCAGGGTACGGGGGCAGTCGAAATCAAATCGGGCTACGGACTTACCGTAGAAGGCGAACTAAAAATGCTCCGTGTAATAAAACGCCTAAAGGAAGCATACCCGGTTGCTATTAGAGCGACATTCCTGGGTGCGCATGCGTTTCCTGCAGCGTATAAGGAAAACCACGCCGGCTATATAGACCTTATTATTAACGAAATGCTTCCGGCCATTGCAAAAGAAAACCTTGCCGACTACATCGACGCGTTTCTGGAAACAGGCTACTTCTCTGTAGAGGAAACTGAACGCATTATGGAAGCCGGTAAAAAATACGGCCTGCCGGCGAAGATACACGTAAACCAGTTTACGGCTATCGATGGTATTGCTGCCTGCGTAAAGCATAATGCGGTGAGCGTAGACCATCTGGAGATCGTAACCGATGAAGATATCCAAGCCCTGAAAGGGACCGGTACTATGCCTGTAGCGCTACCCACCTGCTCATTCTTTATCAGCATACCATATACCCCCGCACGCAAAATGCTTGAAGCAGGATTGCCATTAGCCCTGGCTACCGACTTCAATCCGGGTACCACCCCCTCAGGGAATATGAACCTCGTTGTGGCTACAGCCTGCATCAAAATGAAAATGACACCGGAGGAAGCCATCAATGCTGCAACCCTAAACGGCGCTTATGCTATGGGTCTGAGCGGAACGCACGGCAGTATTACCAAGGGCAAAAGAGCCAACCTTATTATCACAAAACCGGTGGCATCCTATTATCAACTGCCTTATGCGTTCGGGAGCAATCTTATAGAGCATGTTATTATTGAAGGAAAGGTCGTTTAACAGGACTGCTTTTCTATAATGTTTTCTGGAAAGCATCCCTGGGTGTGCCGTCATTCACATAGATTACGCCACAATATTCAAAGCCATTCTTCTTTAGGTAATTCTGCATTGGGATATTATCATTGTGCGTATCGACACGGATAGTATCAATCTTCGAAAAGGCAAAATTGAATGCTGCCCGGGCTATGCCCTTAGCTTTTCGCCCCGATGCCAGCCGGTGTATAACGCCATAAGGATTGTCGTTTAGCCATGCACCTCCTTCAATACCATTGTAGGTCGGCTCCGGATTTTCCCCGGCCAGAAAACTGAAATACCCTACTATTTCATCTTGCATGTCACAAACAAATGCTGCCTTGTTGGCTATATCATTTATTATAACTTCCCGGGAAGGATAGCCATTCGTCCATTGTGTACTATTGCCATTTTCGCGCATGATCTGGCGGGCCTCATCAATGATGGGCAGTATACTATCGACGTCCTGGGGATTAGCGGGTCTTATATGCACGGTTGTATTTTTCAGAACTCAAAAATACAGATTTAATCTCGCTAAAAGCGTAAAGATTCCGGCGAGAATCCGAGTAAATCTGCCCGACCTATGTTATCCGCGTTCCTTTTTCTTATTTTTACACTAAATTAAAAAGTATGTCATCACACCATATCGTACGCGACGACCAGGAACCCGCGCTCATCATTGCCAACGGGGCTGAATGCAGTAAAGAACTGCTGGGCCAGCTGTTGGAATGGTCGCCTTTTGTTGTTGTACTCGACAGCGCTATAGAGCGTGTGATAGAACTGGGTATAAAGGTAGATGTGTTGCTGGGCGATTTCGACAGGGGTTTCGATCCGGAACAGTATCGCGATTTGCAATATCCTTTGGAGATCATACATACGCCGGACCAGGAAAAGACCGACCTAGAAAAGGCATGCGACTTTCTTGCTGACCGTTGCTTTCCGGCTGTTAACGTGATTTGGGCCACAGGCAGGCGTGCCGACCACACGATTACAAATATTACCAATATTGTCCGCCACCGTGACAAGCTGAAAATAGTAATACTGGACGATCATTCGAAGATATTTCTGCTGCCTTCAAAATTTGAAAAGTGGTACCCGCAGGGCACTCCCCTTTCATTGATACCTGTCGGAAAGGTGGCGGGTATCCATTCCAAAAACCTGATGTATGAGCTTCATGACGACGAACTAACCATTGGCTATCGCACCGGAAGCAGCAACAAGGTACTTACCGACGGCATCGTAGTAATAGAACACCGTGAAGGCGACCTCCTGCTGATGGAATGCTTTGATTAAAAGTTAATTTGATTATATGGTGATTTGGTTATCCTGAATATCGCAATATGCAGGCTTAATCCCTACCCTAACCATAAACTTTTTACCCTATCACATCCAATTTAGCAAAGCGAAGCAGCAGCTTCTTAATGCCGCCTACTTCAAAGCGTATTTCAGCTTTTTTATCGCCACCGGCACCTTCAAGGTTGAGTACTTCCCCTTTTCCAAAGCGTTCATGCATTACGATATTGCCAATAGCAAGCTTGCTGTCCGGTATGGGTGTTGAAGAACTGCTGCGGCCATCTACAGGCTTCAGCTTACGGATGTTCATATCCGGTTTCGGGTCACTGTCTGTTATCCATTTCGGCGGCGCGGTATTGGTAGGCTTTATCTGGCGGAGTTTCGATTTATCTACATCGCCAAAAATATCGGCATCGATCATCGGCTTGTAGCGGTAATTGGTTTCAGGAGGCATAAGGTATTCCAAAAAACTGTCGGTGATCTCTTCAATAAAGCGCGACGGCTCGCTGTCTACCAGCTTACCCCAACGGTATCGGGATTGTGCGTAGGTAAGGTAGGCCTGGTGTTCGGCACGGGTCAGTGCTACGTAGAACAGCCTTCGCTCTTCCTCCAGTTCGCTGCGGGTATTTAGGCTCATGGCACTCGGAAAGAGGTCTTCCTCCATACCAACTATAAATACATACGGAAATTCAAGCCCTTTGGCAAGGTGTATCGTCATAAGGGCCACGCGGTCATCGTCACCGGTGTCTTTGTCAAGGTCAGACGCCAATGCTACGTCTTCAAGGAACTCTGAAAGCGCACCTCTCGCACCGTCAACTTCCATCTGGCCTTCAATAAAATCCTTAATACCATTTAGTAATTCCTCAATGTTCTCTATACGGGCAATACCTTCCGGTGTGGCATCTTTTTTCAGTTCCATCACCAGCCCCGTTTTTTTTGTTACGTGTTCGGCAAGGTAAAACGCATCCTGGCTCTCATTAATCACCTGAAAACTTTTTATCATCATCACGAAGTCGTTCAGCTTGTTTCTGGTACCGCCGTTCAGTTTCAGGTCAATACGGTCGATATTTTCCATCACCTCAAATATCGAGCGCTTGTAGTGGTTGGCCGCCACCGTGAGTTTTTCAACGGTACTGTCGCCAATTCCCCTTGCGGGATAATTGATTACCCGTATCAGGGCCTCTTCGTCTTTAGGGTTGATAACAAGGCGCAGGTAGGCCAGCACGTCTTTTATCTCTTTCCTTTGGTAAAATGATAAACCACCATAAATACGGTACGGTATATCGCGCTTCCGCAGGGCGTCTTCCATAGCACGGGATTGCGCGTTGGTACGGTATAATATCGCAAACTTGCCGTTATTAAGCTGGTTGCGCATTTTTTCTTCAAAAATGGTACCTGCCACAAAACGCCCTTCCTCGGCATCGGTAAGGCTGCGGTGCACTTTTATCCTGTGTCCTTCATCATTGGCCGTCCAAACCACTTTATCGAGCTTAGTTTTGTTTTTGTCTATGATGGAATTGGCTGCTTCCACAATATTACGGGTAGAGCGGTAATTCTGCTCCAGGCGGTACATCTGCACGTTATCGTAATCTTTCTGGAAGTTCAGGATGTTATTGATGTTCGCACCACGAAACGCGTAAATACTCTGGGCATCATCTCCCACGACGCAAATGTTCTGAAACTTGTCCGAGAGTGCCCGTACAATAAGGTACTGCGAGTGATTGGTATCCTGGTACTCATCTACCAGTATATAACGGAAACGGTTCTGGTATTTTGCCAGTACTTCCGGAAAACGATTCAGCAATTCGTTGGTACGAAGCAAGAGGTCGTCAAAGTCCATAGCGCCAGACTTAAAGCAGCGTGCTACATACTCTTCATAGATCTCGCCCAGACGTGGTTTTTTGGACATTGCATCGGCTTCCTGCAACTCAGGATTGTTGAAATAGGCTTTTACCGTTATAAGGCTGTTTTTATAAGAAGAGATACGGCCTAATACCTGCTTTGGCTTGTATACATCTTTATCAAGCTGCTTTTCCTTAATGATGGATGATATGAGGCGTACGCTGTCCTGTGTATCGTATATGGTGAAATTCGATGGAAAACCAAGCTTGTCGGCCTCAAAGCGAAGAATTTTGGCAAACACAGAGTGGAATGTACCCATCCAGAGGTTTTTGGCCTCGGAATTACCAACGATGTCGGCAATACGCTTCTTCATCTCCTTGGCGGCCTTGTTGGTAAAAGTAAGCGCCAGGATGTTGAACGAATCCACACCCTCACTCATCAGGTAGGCAATACGCATCGTAAGCACACGGGTCTTGCCCGACCCTGCTCCAGCGATAACGATCATTGGTCCGTCTTTCTGTAATACCGGTGCGCGTTGCGCTTCATTCAGCTGGCTTATATATCTGTCAATTTCCCTCATATCTGCTAAAAAGGCAAAAATAACGATTTTGAACGAGAATTACCCCTGCATTTTTCGGGAACGAAGGCAGAATATATCAACAATAGCGGCAAATAAAACACCAATGAAATATGCCAGCAGGTCGCTCCATAAAAAACCTGAGCCCAGCACCAGTTTCCCTGGTAATGTAGTACGGATGCTCCGGATCCATTCTGCCTGGTATAGCTGTAAAATCTCGATACAATAACAGAACAGCAATGCGATAACAGTTTTGGGAATTACATTCTTCAGCGGAAACAGCAAGCTTACTATAAAATAGATCATCACGGCGTAAAGTGCGTCGCCAAGGTACAAGTTTACGATTTCAGGGAACCATTCCTTTTTCATACGGGCTAAAAGGCCTGTGGCAATTGTTGCGGGAATGAGTAGTAAGTACAGTATCCGTAGTCGTGTAAGGTAAAAATGCATAGTCAAATATAAAGGCTATTTAACCTGTAAAACGAAAATTATTGAAATTTATTCCTAATTTCGCTATCCGCAATAATTGCATCAATAACATTACATATACCATGAATACAGATAAGATACTTGAGTTGCTGTTTTACACTTTACCGGCGCTGATAACCGGAGGCGTTGCCTATTATTTCTTCCAGATGCATACACAGAACGAAGACAAAAGGCGCCGTTACCTCATCCACAGGGACGCACAGAAAAATGCCATGCCGATACGCCTCCAGGCCTACGAAAGGCTGGTGCTCTTCCTGGAGCGCATCAATCCGTCGAAATTACTGATAAGGGTAACACCCCACTCCGACAATAAAAAAGACTACGAAGAGTATGTAATTGCCCAAATCGAACAGGAATACGAACACAACCTTACACAGCAGATCTACATATCTTCTGAAGCCTGGGATATCGTGACCACTGCCAAGAATGCTACAATACAGATGATCCGCAAGGCCGGTGCAGACGAGAGGGCAGATTCGGCCAATAAGCTCCGTGAAGTTATCCTTACCGACCTGTTCGACAAGCAGAACCCGAGCAGCGTGGCTATAGCCTACCTGAAGAATGAGGTAACAGAAATGTGGGGCTAATTTCGATTTCAGATTTGAGATTGAATTACATAAATAACTGTATAATGAAATTTGCGTTCACACTTTTTATAACGCTTTACTCTCTTTTTGTTTCGGCACAATGCCACGATACGCGGTATAACAGCCATGTGAAGCGCATGAACCTGAAGGGCAAAGTGAAGTCGATGACCGAGGTTCATTATCAGGCAATGCGACATGGGGATACGACTAAGAAAGTGGAATATATAGTCGTCTATACCTTCAATAAAGACGGAAACCTGCTGGAAAGAAACCAGACCCGCGGAGACGGAACGCCCTTGGCAAAAGATGTTTATACTTATACACCTGGTGGACAGATAACGGGCTATACCTCATATACTAACGATAAGCTATCATCAAAGGCTATATGTGATTGTGATGAGAAGAATAACATTTTGACGCAAACACTCGTTATGCCTAACGGAATGGCATTCCCCGTATTTAAATTTACGTACAAAAAAGGGAAACTCGCAGAACAGGTGCATAAAGATACCTTTGGTAAAGAATCTACCATGTTTTTTGAGTACAATGATAAAGGCTATACTGTACGTTACAGCGACAGCCCGAATTCCCGTAATGTAGTGGAAACAGACAAAACCGGTTCAAAAATACGCGATACTTAATATGAGGGCAATACTATTACTACCGATTATCAATATAAGAATGACCGCTTTGGCAATGATGTAGAAAGGGTTATAATTAATAAAGGTGTATCTCAAACACCAACTTTAACCCAGTATATTTACGATAAGTATAATAACTGGACCGGGCGGATTGTAACTTATGAGGGCGTTACATCAAAAGCTGCTGATTACAGGACTCATGAGTATTATAAATAAACCGGGGCCAGCGGTATTGTCTCTTTTATTTTTAGTATTGAATCAGGGTTTCATTAATAATAAGCTTGCTTCTCTTTATCGGACTTCTTGCCAAAAACTTGAAAAGCTTCATTCTAGAGCCTAAACTAATACCAGGCACGCATAGCAATAGCAAAAAAAAATTAGCGTAAGGCAAATAGACAGCAATTTTTCCCGTTTTATGATATCCTTCTGAAAAAAACATCTCTACTCTTAAATGCGGGTTAATCTTTTAATAAATGTTACTTAAGAAAGGAACAACGGTCTTTAAATGCGTACTAATTTTGATCGTAAATCCTTGCAAAAAGAACATTTTATATGGAAAGAAAAATTACCTTCTACAGGCTTATCGCATTATTTATTGTTACGTTAGCGATTGCGCCCGGAAGCTTTGCGCAGGTGTACCAGCATACTTTTGGTACCACTGCCATAAGCGCTTATCCTTACACTGTAGCACCCGCTACACTGCACCCTGACCTTTCGGGGTCTTCATGGACCAACAGTACCGGAGAATGGACCAGCTTTGCTGGTTCCGGCGGTAACCCCGACCAAGCCATAGCACTCGATAACAGTTCGGGGCTTCCAACCATTACACTTACATTTAACGTTGCCGTGGGCAAAACCCTCGACATCACTTCTTTTAATTTTTACAGGAGGCGCAGCAATACCGGTGCGCAAAGCTGGAGCATGTCGATAAACGGCATCAATGTTGGCGCAGGTACCGTTACTACTGCAGGTGCGGCCACAGGAAATACTCCGGTAGCCAATCCGGTAAACGGGCTTACAGGGCCTGTAACCGTAGTGATCTCCCTGAGCGGAGCAAGCGGTACCGGAACCTTCAGGCTGGATGACTTTACCCTGAACGGAACGGTGAACTCCGGATGTACCGCACCGGGCATTACTTCGTTTACACCCGCTTCGGGTCCGTCCAATACCATGGTAACGATTACAGGATCCGGATTTGAAACCGGAACGGGAACCACATCTGTAAAATTCGGGACCGTGGAGGCGGCGGGATTCACTGTAGTTTCAGATACTGAAATAAAAGCACTCGTACCGTCTACAGCAAATACAGGTACAATATCTGTAACTTCTAACGGATGCGCGGGTGTATCTACTGTATTTACAGTACTTACTTCGGCGTGTGCCACCGTTACTCCCCCTGCAGATCTTTTCATCTCCGAAATATATGATGCGGAACTGGGCGAAGGTGGTGCTATAGAACTCTTCAACGGTACTACTGCCCCTATCGACCTTTCACAATATAGCCTGGCGCGTTTCAATGCCATCACCGGCGGAACGGCTAGCTGGGACATTCCACTCAGCGGAATACTTGCACCGGGCGGCGTATATATTGCCCGTACCGCTACAGCCGTATGCGGGCTTACAGGAACGCCTTCTACCACCCTTACTACAGGCTTTAACGAGCTTGACAGGTTGGAGCTTCGCAAAAATACCGTAGTGATCGATGTGGTGCAGACACCTTCAGTCGCCGGTTTTTCTATTATAAGGAACGGAAATGCCATTGTACCTGCCGCAACCTATAACGGCAACGATTGGACACTCCTGAACACAGAAGACTGTGCCGGAATCGGACTTCACAGCGTAAGTTCGGGATCTACCAATAATATATCCGCACAGCCATTAAGCGCTGCGGTATGTGAAGGCGACAATACTCAGTATACTGTCACACTAAGCAACCCTGGCAGTTTTACCTACCAATGGAAAATGCTTAATGCCTCCGGTAACTGGGTAAACATAACTGATGGCGAAAACTTTGGCGGAACCACTACAGCGCAGCTTACTATTATAGATGCCCCTTTAAACTTTAATGCCGCGCAATTCTACTGCCAGGCTACCGCTACCGGATGCGTGTTGGTGAGTAATGCCGTACAGCTTACGGTATCGCCCCTGCCATTAGCCATTGTAGTTCCGGTACAGCCATCGTGTACCATACCAACAGGTGGCTTATTGATTGTTCCTTCTGTGGGCGACGGGCTTACCTTTAGCCTTGACGGTGTAAACTTCCAGGCCGGCCTTTCTTACACAGGCATTGCTCCTGGAACTTATACACTTACCCTTAAATCATCATCCAACTGTATCACTACCCTTCCGGTAACAATAGCACCGGCTCCGCTTACCCCTGCCGTTGCTGATATTACCGTAACGCAGCCGGATTGTACCACAACTACCGGAACTATAACGGTAAACGGTCCTCTGGACGCATCATTTGCCTATAGCCTTGACGGCACACTTTTCCAGACCGGGACTACTTTTGCAGGCCTGGCACCGGGAACGTATACTGTGACCGTAAGAAATATTTTGGGAGGATGTACATCTGTTACAGCAAGTATTACGATCAATGCTGTTCCGGCTGCCCCTGCTGTAGCAACAGCTACAGCTGTACAGCCAACGTGTGATACCCCAACCGGAACTATTACTGTTACCGCGCCACTAGGTGCAGAATATACGTATAGTGTAGACGGCAACAATTTCCAGGCTAACCCTGTATTTGCAGGACTGGCACCGGGTACATATACCATTACTACCCAAAACACAGCAGGATGCAGCTCTGTAACGGCTACTGCCACTACAATTAATGCCGCCCCGCTTACACCTGCGGTAGCTACCACAAGCGTTATCCAGCCTACCTGTACCACTACTACCGGAACTATTACCGTAACAGGGCCGATAGGTGCAGGCTTTAGCTATAGTATTGACGGTACGAACTTCCAGAACGGAACACAGTTTAACAATCTTGTACCGGGCAACTACACCATTACAACACAGAGCTCTGACGGATGTACATCGGTAACAGCTACTCAGGTAACTATAGATCCGGTACCGACTAGTCCGGCTGTAGCTAACTTTAGCGTAACGCAGCCTACCTGCGCTACTCCAACAGGGACCATCACGGTTACCGACATCAATAATGCCAGCTTTACTTACAGTATTGATGGCGTAAACTTCCAGCCATCTCCGCAATTTTCGGGCCTTACACCAGGCAATTATGTGCTTACGACTCAAAATGGTGCAGGATGTACAGCGTCTACCACTACAATTACAATTGATCCGGTACCTGCCGGGCCAGCTGTAGCTGCTACCGCAGTAACACAGCCTACCTGTACCACGCCTACCGGAACTATCGAAGTAACCGGTACAGCAGGATTATCATATAGCATTGACGGAACAAACTTCCAGACGACCACAACATTCGCAGGACTAGCGCCGGGTAACTACACCATTACCAGCCGTGATGCAAACGGATGTACTTCGGCTACAACAACAATTGCAATAAACCCGCCTGTGGGAGCACCTGCTGTAGCAACAACCATTGTAACGCAGCCTACTTGTGCTGTAACTACGGGTACTATTGAAGTAACAGCGCCAACGGGGCTATCATACAGCATAGACGGTACCAACTTCCAGGCTACTACTACTTTTGCAGGACTCGCGCCTGGCAGCTATACCATTACCGCGCAAGATGCGAACGGATGTACTTCGGTAACAGCAGCGATAACAATCAATGCCGTACCAGCCGGCCCTGCTGTAGCCACTACTGCGGTAACACAGCCTACCTGCACCACGCCAACCGGAACTGTTGAAGTAACCGGGCCATTGGGAGCGCAATACAGCTATAGTATTGATGGTACAAATTTCCAGAACGGGACTTCATTTACGAACCTTGCACCGGGAAGCTACACGCTTACTACACGCAATACCGATGGCTGTACATCGGCAGCGAGTGTAACGATCAATACTGTACCGGGAGCGCCTGCCGTGGCTACCTTTACCGTAACGCAGCCCAACTGCAGCGGAATAACAACAGGGACTATTGTAGTTGAGACACCAACAGGTGCAGGGTTAACATATAGTGTTGACGGTACCAACTTCCAGGCCACGACTACTTTTACGGGGCTGGCACCGGGGAACTACACCATTACCACACAAAACGCGGGATGCTCTTCGGTAACCGGTACGATAACAATCAATCCTGTGCCAACTACTCCTGCAGTAGCTACCTATACTCCAACACAACCAACCTGTGCAGTACCATCAGGAACAATTGAAGTTACAGGACCTCTGGGAGCAGGATATGAATACAGTATCGATGGTACGAACTTCCAGTCCGGTACCACGTTTGCCAACCTTGCCGGCGACGCGTATATCATTACCGTAAGGAATGCAGGAGGATGTACCTCTACTACCCCGCTTGTTGTTATCGACCCGAACCCAACCCCTGCTGTTGCAACAACAGATGTTACCCAGCCTACCTGCTTTACAGCTGTGGGAAGGATCGATGTTACAGCGCCAACAGGATCAGGATTCAGCTACAGTATCGATGGTACGAACTTCCAGAATGGTACAGGCTTTATTAACCTTGCCGCTGGTAATTATACCATTACTGTGAGAAACATCCAGGGATGTACCTCTACTGCTTCTGTAACGATAAACAACCAGCCGGCTACTCCGGCAGCTCCGGTAGTTTCGGCCGTACAGCCAAATTGTGCCACAGGAACAGGAACAATTTCGGTAACATCTCCGCTAGGATCTGAATACCAATATACTATTGATGGTACCAATTACCAGGCCAGCGCTGATTTCAGCGGACTGCAGCCGGGTACTTATACCATTAGCGTAATGACAGACAGCGGCTGTAAATCTGCCGATACTTCTATCACGTTGACTGAGCCTGCCGCAAACATTGCGGTAAGCGTAAGCCAGGGATGTGAAGGTACTTTTGGCAGCAATTATATGGTCCGGGTTTCTGCTACAGGTGATGTAGATGATACTACTGCTACATTTAACTGGACGAATGAGGCCGGACAAAGTGTGAGCACAAGCGCTGATTTTAATGTAACACAATACATCAGGGATAATGCGATCGAGGCTTCCGCTTTCCCGCTTACCTTTATGGTTATGGTAACAACACCGGGCGGATGTATGGGTATGCAGGCGGTAACAATTGACGGGGCGTTCTGCGACATCCCGAAAGGTATCTCACCAAACAACGACGGTATGAACGACAGCTTCGACGTGAGCGGTATGGGTGTAAAAAAACTGTCTATCTATAACCGCTACGGACAGGAGATCTATACCAAAAACAACTATACCAATGAATGGATAGGCCAGACAAACAACGACGATGAAGCCCCAACCGGAACTTATTACTATGTAATAGAGCATGCAGGCCGCAGCCTTACCGGATGGGTATATGTAAACAGGGAACAATAATTTTTCTTTCCAAACGAAAGCCCCCACTGCACTATGCATTGGGGGCTTTTCATTTTAAGACAAATCGCCCGATGCTTCTTTTAGGCGTTTTTTCTGGTTACGGAGCACATCGCGGACATCGCGGACGGCATTGCGGGCCAGTTTGTCGAACTTTTGCAGCTTATCGGAAAAACCGTCCATCTTTTGGCGGTCTCCCTCCCCCGCTGTTTCGGCAAATTGGCGGAACTCTTCCACCAGGTTTTCGAGTCCTTCATAAGCCGATTTGAGGTCGTCATGCAGTTCTTCAAGGTCCTTTATAGCTTCCCTGCAAAAGCGTACATTCTTTTTACCCAGTTCGTTGCGCAGTTTTTTTTCCTTCTTATCGAATAATCCCATAATACCATTGATTTACCGGTGCAATCTCATGACTTATAGCGGATAAAATATTACGTGAAAGTTATTTTTGGGTTATAGTAGGGTTACATCAATACTAACAACATTATTTATTATTTTTGAAAAAAGAGGTTATTATGAATCAATTAGGTAATCTTTTATTGTTACTGTCAATCTCCTTCAGTTTAAATTGTTTTTCACAACAAGACAGCCAAAGGCAGCCTGTACAATATCAGGATAGCATTTATATGAAATGCTATACAAAGCTAAAGGAAATGTACATCCAGACATTATACACCAAAAGTAAAATCCGTTCCAATGAGCTTGGCCATACATTCAGGGATAAACTTTATATTTCAGGTCAAGGACCCATAGATACTGATGAAGCCCGGCTTTTTGATTGGATTCAGGCTAATCTGGATAAAACAGCGTTTACAAGTTACGAAGATGCAAGAAAAGAATATGAAGCTTATGTAGAAGCTGTTAATGTTGAATCGAAAGAAAATAAAGCTTTTATGTATTATGCTAAAGAATGCATTATCGCGCATGGCGCATGGATATATATAAATGCTATAGAGGAGGTAAATGAGACACGACCAGAGCTGCTAACGCTTTATAAGAAACAGGAATAAATTTAACCGGGCAATTATGTCCGGTTTCTTTATAATATTGGTAATAAATCTCACATTGGCGTTAACAAACAAACATGTTATATCCTATCATTACTGTGTCAAAGAAATTAAAGGTTGAAATGAGTATAATAAAACGGCCGTCCGAAGACAGCCATTTTTGCTTATTATCCTTCAAGGAATTTTTTGAGTGCATCATGCACAAAATAAGTCCACCCTCCTGTAAACGACTCGCGGGTAAAATCTTTCATCGGCGGGAACGTTTCAAGTCCGGTATGCGTCAGTACCAGGCGGGTCTGCTCCCCTTCCGGAAACAGTTCCCATGACACATAAGACATCCCTTCATAATCCTTATACGACCAGCTGTAAGTAATTTTCCTGCCGTCTACAACCTCGGTTACTTTGCAAAAATGTACATAGTCACCGCAATCGCTTTGGCCGGAAAATTCAAATGTAAAGCCAACTTCCGGCTTAAAATCTTCCAGTTCAAAATACCATTTACGCATCTGCCCGACATCGGTAATAGCGTTCCATACTTTATCGACGGGAGCGTTGTATGTGCGCTCCATCACAAGTGGTTGTTTTTCCATGATTCATTATTTTAATTGATTGTTTTCTAAAAAATTGCCCAAAGCATCGAGCTTGTCGTTCCACAACGCCTGATAGTGCGCTACCCACTCGGCTACCTCCTTCAGCTTATCAAAATGGGCGCGACAGTAGCGTTCCCTTCCCTCCTGTTTCATGCTTACCAGGCCGCATTCCGTAAGAATTCGCAGGTGCTTTGACACTGCCGGCCTTGTCATACTGAAATGATCAGCCACAGCATTGACCGTCATTTGTTTTTTAGCTAACATATTGATGATCTCCCTTCGTGTTGGGTCAGCTATTGCCTGAAATACGTCCCTCCTTTTTGTCTCCATAATAAGTAACCGATTGGTTACGCAAATATAAGAAACCATTTGGTTACGCAATGTGTTTTTGATAAAAATTTACATTTACTATATTTGGAGATGGGAAAAGTTATGATATATCGGAGTGCATACTGGCGCTCTTTGCCTCTAAATACACATCATTTAAGCCTATTGACGGAGCTGAAATCAACGGGGGAAGGATTTTAAAGCTACCGTGATTCCATAAATACTATAAAGAACAATATGAAAATAAAACTACTGTTAGCACTGGCCATCACGGGCCTTCTTTGTACATCCTGCCTTTCACTTGGCCTGCGCATGATTGGAGCGTATGATAAACATGCTTCCGTTTCCAGTTACACCAACGGTGACAAAGAATTAGCGTATATCCCAATGAAACATATTGGGCCACATGAGTTTTATACGAATGTGAGACATAAAATTGACTCCCTGCAATCGGAAGGTTACATCGTATTTATGGAAAGTGTAAGGGTAACCGACTCACTTACACCACAACAAAAAGACACCCTGCAACGGAAAATCCGTAAAATAACGGGTGTTGCCATTACCAAGTCAGGTTATATTGATACGCTGAACGGGACACTTATGGGACGGAAGTTCAAAAACAGGAAAGGCCTCATCAACCAGCCAAAATACTCGCTCCTTGGCGTGGATACTATAACAGGCCGCGTTGTAGATGTACCTATGAATCATCTCGTTGATGCTTACGAAAAGCAATTTGGGCGTATTTACCTTAATGATTGCGACTATGTGCAGCCACTTGATGAAAAATACGAATGCGGAAAAATAAACAGTAAAAAGTCGAATGCCATGATTCTCGATTATCGGAACAGGCACCTGGCCGAGGCTATAGCCGAAGAACCGGCAAAAAAAATAGCTGTCATATACGGCGCATTGCATGAAGCCGGATTGTTCAACGAACTGAAAGACATTGATCCTTCATGGAAGATAAAACCCGCACGCTAATGCACCGCCATTTCCTTATTTTTAAGCCATACGGCTACCTGAGCCAGTTTACTTATAACCTGAAACGCAAGAAAAAGCTATTGGGCGAATTGCACGATTTTCCCGAAGGCACCATGGCCATAGGCCGGTTGGATGAGGATTCCGAAGGGCTGCTGCTGCTTACAACAGATGGCATGATGAGCGAAGTTGTGCGTAGCAAAAAAGTGGAAAAAGAATACTATGTGCAGGTCGATGGCCTTGTAACGGAAGCAGCTATTGACCAACTTAAGTCTGGTGTAGAGATCGGTTTTAATGGCACAAAATACATTACAAAACCCTGTGAGGCACGAATTTTATACAATGTACCCAACTTTCCGTTACGCGGTAAAAAGATTAGGGACGAGCGCCATGGGCCAACCTCCTGGCTATCCGTTACAGTAACAGAAGGCAAATTCCGGCAGGTGCGCAAAATGACGGCGGCAGTAGGTTTCCCTACGCTGCGATTGGTGAGAGTACGGGTGGGGAATGTAATTTTGGGAGATTTACAGCCGGGAGAAGTGCTGGAGGTTGATGGGTTTGATGTTTGATTTTAAAAAACAGGCAGATTGACGATGCCCTTTCCTGTATTAATATTGCAGGATTGCAAAGTTCCAGTAAGGAGCAGGTATATAAATCATTGCTTTATGAACTTTACGGCGACTTCCGAGCAGAAAAAAACTGTAAGATTTTTTAGCAAAATTTTAAAATATCCCTGTTTATTTAATGTCTATTTTTAACGTTAAATGAACACAAAGGTTAAAAAATACTTACGCAAGACGGGGAAGATAGTGCTTTGGATAGTGGGATCCATCATTGGGTTATTCCTTCTAATCGTGCTATTGCTCCAGATTCCCTATTTCCAAAATCTGGTTAAAGACGAGGCAGTCAGCTATCTGGAGGGCAAAATCGGCACTAAAGTACAGCTCGACCGCATTGAGATCGGCCTGCCCAAAAAAGTAATTCTCGAAGGATTTTACTTCGAAAGCCAACAGGGTGATACGCTTCTCGCGGGAGAAAAACTCGCTGTCGATATTAGCCTTTTTAAACTCTTTAGCAATGAAGTGGAGATCAATTCCATCAATCTTGAGGGCATTACGGCAAATGTGAAGCGCAACAAAGATTCTGTTTTTAACTTTGACTATATTATTGATGCATTCGCGTCCGATAAGCCCAAAGATACTACGTCTGCCCCAATGACTTTTAGTATTAATAAGGTAAACCTCGACCGCATTAAAGTAAGGTATGACGATGCTATTACCAAAAACAACCTTTCTGCCAACATAGGCCATTTTGATACACGGATAAAGAATTTCGACCTGGAAAAGATGGAATTTGAAGTGCCAAAAGTAAAACTGGACGGGCTTAAACTGACCTTAAAACAGGGTATGGTAGCACAAGTAGCGAAATCTACCCAGGAAGTTGCAGAAGATGCATCCCAAAAACCTGATCTGAAACTGAAGCTGGGTGAAATAGAACTTGCTAATATTGATGTGGGCTATGATAATGAAGGAAGCCGCCTGGATACAGGCATCAAACTTAAAACACTAAATATTGAAGTTAATGAGATCGACCTGAAAACACAGCTGATTGACCTTAAGAGCCTGGAGCTTGACGGACTAAAAGGGCAGCTGGCTTTCGGTAAATTTGAAAAACAGGTACAGGAAGCACTTCCCGAAGAAACTACAGCAGTACAACAGGCACAATGGAAATTCAAACTAACGGATACCGATATAAAAGATGTCGAATTCAAATTTGATAACCAGAATGCCGTACCTGTAGCAAATGGCATCGACTTTAATCACTTGGATATATCCAACCTTACCCTCGAGGCAGAAGACTTCTCGTACGGGCCGGATGCAATTTCGGGAGACATCAAAAAATTATCAGTCAGTGATAAAAGTGGCGTTGATGTAAAAGAATTACGAACCGAGTTCTTTTACGATGCGAAAGGCGCTGAATTAAAAGGACTGTATCTTGAAACCCCGAACACATTGCTGAAAGAACAGATTATTGTGGGCTACCCTTCCCTCGAATCGCTGCAAACCGATATCGGCGAACTGGCCGTGGATGCTAACCTGGAAGGCAGCAAGGTAGGTTTTAAAGATGTGTTGCTTTTTGTACCAACACTGGCAGACACTCCCCCGTTTAAAGGTAACCCGAATGGTTCACTGAACATTAGCAGCAAAATGGAAGGCAGGGTAAAGGACCTGTATATTGCAAATCTTGAAGTGAGTGGCATAGGGGCAACTTCTGTAGCGGCAAGCGGCAGGATCAAAGGACTTCCGGATGTAAAGACAGCTTATTTTGACCTTGACGTGAAAGCTTTCCGTTCAACCGCGAAAGACATAAACAGTTATATTCCTCCCGGCACCATACCCGCCAATATACAGCTGCCAGCAAACCTATCGGCGAAAGCTAAATTTAAAGGTACAATCGAAAACTTCAACACCAACCTAAATCTAGTGAGCAGTTTCGGTAATGCCAATATCAAAGCAACTTTCGACCAAAGGCGGAAAAATTTTGAGCGCTACGATGCCGATGTGGATATACAGAATTTTGATATCGGCAAACTGATCAAAAACGATTCACTGGGCAAAGTCACGCTAAAGGCAAAAGTGAAAGGCACCGGCCTGGACCCACAGACTGCGAATGCTCTGGTGGACGGTGAGCTTGTGAAAGCAGAATTTAACGGCTATACCTACCGCGACCTTGCGATCAACGGAAAAATAAATAAGGGCGCTTTTGATATAAAAGCAGCCATGGACGATCCAAATCTCGATTTCCAGCTTGTGGCAAGCGGCGGATTTAAGGGCAGGTATCCTAACGGAAAAATACGCCTTAACGTAGATATTGCCGACCTGAACAAACTGAACCTGCATGCAGGGCCGATGAAACTGCGTGGAAATGTGGATGCCGATATTACAGATGCTGACCCTAACAACCTGAACGGAACCGTAAGCCTGCACCACTTTATGTTTGCAAACGCGGAAGAAGAATTCGCGCTGGACTCTATCAACATTGTAGCAATGACCAAGCCGGATACTACTGCTATCACGCTGCAATCGTCTGTCGCAAGGGCCAAAGTTGTCGGAAACTACAAGGTTGCGGAAGTGGGTACCGCACTGGCAAACACCTTCGCCAAATATTACAACACTAATCCTTCAGCACAAAAAAAGGCTACAAGTCCGCAGCAATTTGATCTCGAATTGGTGGTTGATAACGATCCTGTACTCTACAAGCTGATTCCGGCAATTGAAAGGCTGGAGCCAATAACCATTAAAGGAAGCTATAACAGCGTAAATGACAGCATTGTACTGAACGGCAGCATTCCTCGCGTTGTATATGGCAAATACACCTTATCGGGTGCTAAGATTGACATTAAGAGTGAGGAGGATGCATTGGCCTATAATGTGGTAATTGACCAGGTACAGGGTGAGCAGTTTATACTGCCGCATACCAGCCTTACAGGAGACATTAAAGACAACATCATCTCGTACAGGCTACAGATACAGGATGCAAAGGAGAAAGAGCAATACCTTCTTGCCGGACAGTTAAAAGCTAACGATGGCAACACCGAGCTACAGCTTGACCCTGACGGCCTGAAACTGAACTACGAGCCATGGAACATTGCGGTAGATAACCTGCTTCGCTTTGGTAAAGACGGCATTTATGCCAACAATTTCGAAATGAGCAATGAGGGAGGCGCTATAAAGCTGCAATCGCAATCGGAAGGGCCTAACAGCCCTCTGAATGTAGAACTGGAGAACTTTAAGATCGAGACGCTTACCAATATGATCCAGAAGGATGAACAGAAATTCAGGGGAACAATAAACGGTACTGCCGAAGTGCGTGACCTTACCCAAAGCCCTGTATTTGTTGCCGACCTTGATATCACTGATTTTGCCGTAGCAAAAGATACCGTAGGCAACATTAAAGTACTTGTAAACAATGAGGTTGCCAATACATATGCCGCCAAAGTGGAAATAACAGGACAGGGCAACCAGGTAAATCTTGACGGAAATTATAATACCACCGGACAGAATTTTGACCTCGACCTGAATATCGAAAAACTGAACATTGCCAGTATACAGGCATTGAGCTTCGGCCAGGTGAAGGATGGTGAGGGTTACCTTTCCGGGCGTTTCGACATTACGGGTACGGCAACTGACCCGAACATCAACGGGAACCTTAAGTTCAATGATGTGGCTTTGCGGGTGACACAACTGAATTCGAAGTTCAAGGGAATGAATGACAACATCATTGTGAATGAAAGTGGTATTCGATTCGACAACTTTGATATTGAGGATGAAAAGAACAACCAGCTGACCATCAACGGTACCATTGCCACTACCGATTACAGGGACTTTGCGTTTAACATGACAGTGGATGCGGAGAACTTCAGGGCGGTAAACTCAAAGGCAAAAGACAATGATTTTTATTACGGTAATCTCTTTATTGATACGCACCTGAATGTAAAAGGTACAATGGATGCGCCCGTAATCAATGGTGATCTTAAAGTAAACGAAGATACCAAATTTACTGTGGTGCTTCCGCAACAGGATCCGTCGATTGCCGACAGGGAGGGTATTGTGGAATTCATCGATCAGGACAACATGGAGATACAACAGCGCCTGAAAATAGAGGAAACGGTAAACACCACCCAGTTTAAAGGTATCGATGTTTCGGTTAACATACAGATCGTAAAGGAGGCGGAACTCAACCTCATCATTGATAAAGGGAATGGCGACTTCCTTCAGCTTAAAGGGGAAGCCGAACTGACAGGCGGTATTGACCAGTCGGGCAAAACGACACTGACAGGGCGCTATGAATTTGATGAAGGTGCTTACCAGATGACCATGAGCCCGATAAAGCGTAAATTCGATATCCAGAAAGGCAGTTACATTCTTTGGACAGGTGAACCTACTGAAGCCGACGTGAGCATTACCGCGGTATATAAAGCCGACATTGCCCCTATCGACCTGGTTGACGATCAATTGGGTTCATTTGCGGAAGGCAGGCGGAATACCTACAAGCAAAAGATACCTTTCCATACCCTCTTAAAAATTAATGGGGAACTATTAAAACCTGAACTTTCCTTCGACATCATTATCCCGGAAGGGAACTATAATGTACCTACCGATGTGCTTAATATTACGAATGCTAAACTGGCACAGCTTCGTGAGCAGCCATCGGAACTGAACAAGCAGGTATTCGCGGTATTGTTACTGAACCGCTTTATTGGCGAGAACCCGTTTGCAAGTGAAGCAGGCGGCACCAGCGGCGAGGCTTTGGCGAGGCAGAGTGTAAGCAAACTGCTATCGCAACAGCTGAACAATTTTGCAGGCAATTTGATACAAGGTGTTGAATTGAATTTCGACCTTGAATCTACCGAAGATTATACCACCGGGCATCAGGAACAGCGTACCGACCTGAACGTTGAAATATCGAAAAGACTGTTGGATGACAGGCTAAAAGTAACTGTGGGCAGCAGCTTTGGCCTTGAAGGTCCGCAACAGGCCAATGAAGAGACAAGCAATATTGCCGGCGACGTAGCGCTGGATTATATGCTGACCAAAGACGGACGCTACCTTGTAAGGGCGTATCGTAAAAATCAATACCAGGTGGCTTTGCAGGGACAGGTAGTGGAAACCGGTGTGGCCTTTGTTATAACAATGGATTATAACAAGTTCAGGGAGCTTTTCCACCGCACCGTTGAAGAGAAGGAAGCGGCAAAGCAGGAAAAAGAACGTAAGAAACGCGAAAAAGAAGAACGCAAAAAGAAGAAAGAGAAAACCGAAGCCGAAAAGAAAGAAGAGAAAAAGGAAGATTTACCGCCAAACAGCACTAATGAAGAAGATGAGAAAAAATAAGCTGATATATTACCTTGCGTTAACATTGTTATTCACTTACGGATGCAGCAATACCAAATACCTGCCCGAAGGTGATATGCTGTATGTAGGCGGCGAAGTTGAAGTGAAGGATACGGTAATGAGCCGAAAGGAGCGCAAGGCTATGGAGAAAAATATGGAGGGCCTGCTCCGTCCCAAGCCTAACGCCAGCTTCTTTGGGCTGCGCCCGAAACTTTGGATCTACAATATGGCGGGTACACCAAAAAAAGACCGCGGTTTTAAATATTGGCTTAAAAACAAAGTGGGTGAACCGCCGGTACTGATGAGCCAGGTAGACCTGGATTATAATGCGGACATACTTCAAAACTTCGCCGAGAATAAAGGCTATTTTAAAGTTCGGACAGCTGCTGATTCTACTTCACGAAACCGGAGGGCAAAAGCAAAATATACTGTAATGCCAAAGCAGCAATATACCATCCGTAAAGTGATATTTCCGGGTGATTCTGCCGCCACGGAACTTGATAGCACTGTTGCGAACATCCGCCGGAGAAGCCGCCTGAAAAAAGGCCAGCCGTATGACCTTGATGTGATAAAAGAAGAGCGTGAACGTATTGACCAACGCCTGAAGAACAAAGGGTATTTCTACTTTAACCCTGACTATATACTGGTACAGGTAGACAGCACCATCGGGAAGCACCAGGTAGACCTCATCGTAAAAGTAAAAGATGAAACTCCTGAACGTGCCAAAAAGGTATATACTATTGGTGATATTATTATTTATCCCAATTATTCCCTTGCGAATGCTAATGATACATTGGCAAACAACCCTAAGGCAGTGGAACGGTTCAAAGATTTCACAATAATCGACCCTGACCATACCTTTCGCCCTATTATTTATGACCGCACAATGTTTTTCCATAAAGGCGATACCTACAGCAGGCGCGACCATAACCTGACGCTAAACCGTCTGGTGAACCTGGGCACATTCAAATTCGTGAAGAACGAATTCCGGCCTTCCGATTCGCTTGATACTGTACTGGACACCTACTATTACCTTACTCCCCTTCCTAAAAAATCAATACGTTTTGAGATACTCGGTAAAACGAATTCTGCCAACTACAATGGTACGGAAGCCAGCATAAACTGGAGTAACAGGAACGCTTTCAGGGCTGCGGAGCTATTATCGCTTTCGGTTTTCGGTGGCGCCGAGATACAGGCATCCGGGCAGAATAAAGGTTATAATGTATACCGTGTGGGTGGAGAGGCAAGTATTGTCTGGCCGAGGTTCATTACGCCAATAAGGATACAGGATTCCAGTGCGTTTGTGCCAAGAACAAGGGCATTGGTAAGCTATGAATACCAGAACAGGGCAAGGCTTTACTCTCTGAATTCGTTCAGGACACAGTTTGGCTATTTATGGAAAGACAACATCAGGACCGAACACCAACTCAATGCATTTGATATAAATTATGTAAGCCCTGCCACCGTAACAGATGAATACAGGGAACAGATAAGAGCCATGCGTGAAGACGAGCAGGATGAAGGCGCCGCGGTAGCATTAGAGCGGGTTATTGAAAAACAGCTCATTTTCGGGCCAAACTATTCGTATACTTATACCAATACTATGCGAAAGTTTCGTAAGCATACTTTTTACTACAAAGGGTCTATCGACCTTGCGGGAACCATTGCAGGACTCGCAACCGGAGCCGATGCAAAGACCAAGGAGCCTGAAGAGATAATGGGTGTTGCCTTTAGCCAGTTTGCAAAAACAGAACACGATTTCAGGCATTATATGAAACTGGGGGAAAAATCGCAGCTGGCAAGCCGCATTATCGCAGGGGTTGGCGTTCCGTACGGCAACTCAACAGAACTACCGTTTATGAGGCAGTTCTTCATTGGCGGCACCAACAGTATCAGGGCCTTCAGGGCGCGTTCGATTGGGCCGGGCACCTACAGGCCGAATGTAAATACAAGCAGTTTTTTACCCGACCAGAGTGGAGATATTAAACTGGAAATGAATACCGAATATCGTGCTAACCTGTTTAGCGTAGTTAACGGGGCGCTGTTTGTAGATGCCGGTAACATCTGGCTGTGGAATGAAAATCCGGACAGGCCGGGAGCACAATTTACAAGTAAATTTTACGATGAACTGGCTGTGGGCGCCGGGGCGGGCTTGCGTATTGATATTACCTTCCTTGTGCTGCGTCTCGATTTGGCTTTTCCTTTGCGTAAGCCATGGCTGCCGGAAGGTGAGCGATGGGTATTTGACGACATCGACTTTGGCGGCAAGAACTGGCGTAAGGAAAACCTTATATTCAACCTGGCGATAGGATATCCCTTCTAATTTTTCTCGCGGTATGACATAAATCATATTTTACGAAAACGACACAGTGTAGTTTTGGTAAAAAATGATACCATGCTATACTGGAAAAAATTAAGCACGGGTGAGCAGCAGCATTACATTCACCAGGCCCTGAAAAATAACGTCAACTTTTCAACCGACACCTCTTTGGGGTATCCGGCATCTAAGCTCGACCAGAAAGTATTTTCTACAGATGTGCCGTTTCTTAAGGACTCTCCCCTATTACAGGTCTTTGTCGCCAATCCGAATAATATTGGTTGCCATACCGTTGGAACTTCCGAAAAAGCGTTTAAAGGCACCCAGAGAATAGAAGTAGACGTGCTCGACATGATCGCTGTTGATATCTTTAAAGCTTATCCTGATAGTTTTGACGGCTATATTGCCCCGGGCGGTACGGAAGCGAATATACAGGCACTCTGGATGTACCGGAATTATTTTATAAAGGAATACGGCGCGCAACCCAATGAAATTGCTATTGTCGCATCGGAAGATACCCACTACTCTATCGCCAAAAGCTCTAATTTGTTGATGCTGGATTGGCTAAATATCCCTGTACATTCTGAAGGCAGGAATATTGATAAACAGAAACTGGAAAGCATCATCCTCAATGCCTGTGCACGAGGCAAAAAGTATTTTATAACAGTCGCAAATCTTGGTACTACAATGTTCGGGTCGGTAGATAACCCTGATACGTATACCAACCTGTACAAAAAACTGGACCTTAAGTACAAACTGCATATCGATGGCGCTTACGGCGGTTTTGTTTATCCGTTTAGCAATCCCAACAGCGTGATCAATTTTGAGAACCCGGATATCAGCTCCATAACCATCGACGCGCACAAAATGTTGCAGGCGCCTTACGGAACGGGTATTTTTATATGCCGCAAAGGCCTGATCGAAAACACACTTACTCAGGAAGCCGAATATGTAGAGGGCATGGACCTTACTCTCTGCGGTAGCCGCTCCGGCACCAACGCGGCAGCTGTATGGATGATACTCTCCACGTATGGGCCACACGGATGGTTTGAAAAGATAAGTGTACTGCAAATGCGCACACTATGGCTTTGCAATGCACTCAATCAAAAAGGTATCAAATATTTCAGGGAGCCATTTATGAATATTATTACCATAAATGCCGCATTTGTTCCCGAAGAAATTGCGGAACGCTTTGACCTGGTGCCACAAAAGCACGACACCTCCAACCAATGGTACAAGGTAGTGGTAATGGATCACGTTGAGATTGAACACCTCACCATGCTGGCAGATGCGCTTGAAGAAAGCAGAATCCCTTACTGATTAAGTTTTGGAACGCTTGTCCGGCCTGATGATCATACGCAATGAGTGATCTTTGGAGAAATAGGCGATCATCCAGTTATAGGCTGTAACGATCCTGTTACGGTAACCTATAAGCGACATAAGGTGAATGAAAAGCCACATAAGCCATGCTATAAAACCTTTAAAGTGCAGTTTGGGTTTTGGCAGGTCTACCACGGCTTTGTTTTTGCCAATGATAGCCATTGACCCTTTATCATTATATTTAAAGGGAACAAGCGGTTTGTTCTTCAGTTCGTTTTTAAAATTCTTCGCAAGATTCTTACCCTGCTGTATGGCTACCTGTGCCACCTGCGGATGCCCATCGGGAAAAGCAGCATCTGTTGTTTGAAGGCAGGTATCACCCAAGGCATAGATATTTGTGGTATTGGCCATTTTGTTATAAGCGTCTACAAGCATCCTGCGGCCACGTCCATAACTTTCGGCAGGGATACCTTCAAATACCTTTGCGGAAACACCGGCAGCCCAGATGAGATTCTTGGAGTGTATCGTTTCCCCTGTATGAAGGTGTACCGTATCGTCCGTATAATCCGTAACGCGGGAATTAAGCTTTACAATAACACCGAGTTTTGTCAGGGCCTCCAAAGTATCTTTTTGAGATTTTTCACTCATGGGAGATAAGAGCGCGTCGCCACCGTCAACCAGATAAATGTTACTGACGCTGGTAGAAAGTTCCGGATATTCTTTACGCAGGATACCATTTTTCATTTCGGCAAACATTCCGGAAACTTCAACTCCTGTAGGCCCTCCACCGGCTACAACTATATTAAGGTATTTGCGGCGCTCACGGCTATTTTTACAAATTGCAGCCTTTTCCATACGCTGCAAAAGCTTATTGCGCATCTCTATGGCATCATTAAGGGTTTTCATTGGTATGGCATTCTTTCGAACGTTCTCCATACCGAAATAGTTAGTTTCGGCACCTGTGGCAAATATAAGGCGGTCATATTCCAGTTCGCCGTTATTGAGGATAACTTTGTTTTCTGCCATGTTTACGGATTCCACTTCACCAAGGCGGAAACGCACATTCTCTTTTCGCAGAAAAAGCTTCCTGAAAGGCACACTGATGCTGGTAGGCTCAAGATAGGCTGTAGCCACCTGGTAAATGAGCGGCGGAAAGAAATTATAGTTGTTTTTATCGACAAGTGTTATATCAAAATCTTTATTACCGCCAAGATCGATCGCCAGGTTTACACCGGCAAACCCACCTCCTACAATTACTATTTTCATTATGAATTTTTTTCTCGGGTTATGCCTCATAAAGTTACGCATTTTACTAAACATCATAGGCCGCACAGCGGGTATGCAGTTTAAATTTATGAAATTATTGGCTTTTTAAATCTGCGTGACACATTCCTTAATAATGCTGCCCGTTTAAAGCAATTAATTTTTATAGTTATGTTAATATTGTAGTATTTGCCTGATGCTATATTTAATTTTATGGAAAAACAACACCATAAATATGAGCACATTCTTCTCGAAAGACACCCTGAAGAATACAGGGAAAATATTAAAGGACACCTTTACAGGATTTATGAACGATAAAGGCCTGAAGTTAAGTGCCTCTTTATCGTATTATACCATTTTTTCCATGGCACCCCTGTTATTACTTATTATATCGCTTGCCGGTGCCTTTTTTGGGCGTGAAGCCAGTGAGGGGCGCATCTTTGAAGAAATAAACGGTTTGATTGGCGGTGAAGCAGCACTACAGGTACAACAAATAATCCGGAACTTGGAGCTATCAGGAAAAACCACACTTTCTGTTATTATTGGTGCAGTAACGTTGGTAATTGGTGCGACAACAGTGTTTGGGGAAATACAGGACTCCATTAACATGATCTGGAAAGTGAAAGCCAAACCGAAAAGAGGATGGCTGAAGCTGATAAAAGACAGGCTGCTTTCGGGCTCCATTATTGTAGGACTAGGGTTTCTTCTTATAGTATCCCTTGTTATCAATGGTGCCTTGCTTGCCTTGAGCGATATACTAAAGTCTCATTTTCCCGACCTGACGATAATTATCTTCAACATCATCAATATTGTCGTAAGCTTTCTTGTTATTACCGTATTATTCGGGGTCATCTTCAAAGTCCTGCCTGATGCCAAGATCGCCTGGAAAGATGTACGTGCCGGGGCATTCTTTACGGCCTGCCTTTTCTTGCTGGGAAGGTACCTTATCGGGCTTTATATTGAAACTACAGCAGCAGGTTCGCCTTATGGTGCTGCGGGTTCACTGATCGTAATATTGCTGTGGGTATATTACACGGCTGCCATATTGTACTTTGGTGCTGAATTTACCCGCGCCTATGCCGATTTTATCGGTGCACGCATAGAACCTGCCGAGTTTGCAGTATATGTAGAGCAGAAAGAAACGGAACATGATGTAAAGTTCATTCCCACACACGAAAAAAAAAAGTGAAACCGAAGGGGACTTTCAATCTCCCGGGATTGCGATATCTTCTGTATAAAGCATAAAAACTCCCCATTTTGGGGAGTTTTTGTTTATAGCATGATGTTACTGTTACACCTTCAGCCTGCCTTCTACACCGGCATCGTCATCCATATCACCGGTTACAGCTCCATACGCCCATTTAATCATCGAGATCATTTTGCCATATTTGGTATCCCAGTAATAAGCGTCAATAGGCTGTACTTTTATTACCGTTACATCCGGGTCGTCTTTTCCTTCCTCGAACCACGCTTTGGCTATAGGTGTCCATACCTCTTCGATATGGGCCTTGTCTTTATAGATGGTTGCCTTTCCGAAAACAGAAAGAAAATGCGCGTCTGAATTCTTCGCAAAAATCAGCTGTACTTCATTGTCGTGCTGTATTTCGAAGTTCTTGTTGCTTTTCTTAGAACTGATGAACCAGATGTTCCCCTGGTCATCAACGTCGGCAACACTCATAGGGCGTGTTGGCACTGGCCTCTCCGATAATTCTGTACAAAACATACAGATATCGATATCCTTCGCCATTTCTTTAATTTTGGCCTTTGCCTCTTCATTGAAAAGATCCTTAAAGTTATCTTTTGATGTGCTTGATCCTGACATAGTTTTATAGTTTTAGTTAGTTGTTATAGCTTTCATCGTCTGTACGTTCCGATACCCACTCCACTCCCAGATCATATTGGGTTTTGGTATATACGCGGAATTCTCCGGGCATTACTTTACTAAATGCATCGGTAAATGATTTTACGGTATCGGAATCGGAGATTATCGCCGCACGGTTCCACTTGGTTATATTCTGGATACCAAGCAACGCATCCTGCAGCCAGGCACCGAGTGTAAATTCTTTCGGCGAGGTGTCGAGAAATAAAAGATAGTTGAGTTTTCCCGTTTTCTCTACAAGGTTAGACACCTGTAGTTTTACTATTTCGAAATCTTCTTTGGTTACTTCTCCGTCGGCTCGGAAACCTACCATGTTGGAGGGAAGATCGGGGATTTGTGTGATCATAATAAGGGGTTTTAAAAATTAGATATTCTCAAAGTTACCCCTTATCCATTTAAACGTATGTTATTGGCATCATAATAATTACCGAAAGTTATGGTAAAACACTACAGGTTTTTAGCCATAATATAATCCTCCATCAGATAACCGTTCCCGATATCAATGTCCTCCTCCCCGACCTTTTCGAATCCGGATTTCCGGTAGAAATTCACAGCGGGGTTATACCGGTTTACATTGAGGATGAGCTTATCATTATGATTCCTCCTTGCTTCATTTTCTATAATTAAAAGAAGCCTGGCCCCCACACCCTTTCCCTGGGCTTCAGGCAATACATAGAGCTTGTGGAGCTTGGTGGTTTCTGAATGATAATTGACCTCATAGGATGCGAAACCTAGAAATTCAGCTCCTTCATTCGCCAAAAGGAAATGATTCCCATTTATAGAAATCTGTTCTGTAACTGCTTTTAGGCTGTACATCATTTCAAGCATATAATCCAACTGTTCCCGTGAGAGTATCGGTAGATAGGTAGGATACCAGGTACGCTGCGCTAAGGAATGGATCGTATCGTAATCCTCAAGTGAGGCTTTTCTTATATCAATCATTTTACTACTATTGTAAAAAGCCTGTAATTACTGGTGCTTTTCGAAAGTATAAAGGTACATAAAAATTATTGGCACAGTAATTGGATATTCACAAACAAACGATAAAATTTCATTCTCAGGCATTAAATTTATACGATCATGAAAACCAAAATACTACATACCGTCCTTTTCACCCTGTTCAGCATAGGGGGAATCATTGCCCAGGATATTACGACTGTAAGGGCGAACAGTTCGGACATTAGCGACAACCTGGACCTTCAGGCCGTTGCCTCTATATTTGGTGATTCGCGTGACCTTGAAGATTTTGAGCGCAGGCTTAACGACCCTGAGCTTATGATATCCAACCTCGATCTTAATGGTGACAACCGTGTAGATTACCTCAGGGTTATAGAAGTAACCGAAAGGAATACCCATCTTATCATTATACAATCGGTGCTTGGCGCGGATACCTTCCAGGATGTTGCTACGATTGAAGTAGAGCGTGACCGCAACAATAATGTTCATGTACAGGTGGTTGGCGATGTTTATATGTATGGATCCAACTACATCTACGAGCCGGTATATGTAAGAAGGCCTCTTTTGTACGATGTATTCTGGGTAAGCACTTACCGTCCGTACTACTCACCGTGGTATTGGGGCTACTACCCTACGTATTACACCTATTGGGCGCCCTACCCGGTATACCGATACAGGACACACATACATGGCCATATCAATCCGAGGAATAATTACCATTATGTAAACAGCCGCAGGAGCAGCCGTGCAGTAGCAATGTATAGCGGAAGGAGAACCAACGCTTACGAAAGGCAAAATCCAAATAACGGATTCAGCACAAGGAACGGTAATGCTTCCAACAGGTACACACTGGAACAAAGCAGGTCTGAAGGCAGGTCCCAGAGCGCAACGGGCTCTTCAAGAAATTCTTTCAGCAATTCATCTTCACGATCTTCCAATACCGTGAACAGCAGGAACATCAATTCGGCAAGAAACAGCGGAAGCACAAGGAGTAATGATGTTATAAGGTCAAATTCAGACACACGTACTTCATCAGGCCAGATGACACGTTCCAACAGCGGCCAGACCGTTCGCTCGTCCGGCACCCCTACGAGGAGCAGCGATAATAACAGTATAAGAACTGCCCCTTCGCAATTCAGGAACGAGATGCAGGCGCCAAGGCAAAACACTAACAATTCGTTTGAAAGAAGTCAGGCACCGGCAGTAAGGAATAGTGCACCAGCCAGAAGCAGCCAGTCTATGACCCCTGCGCCGTCACGAAGCAATTCCTCTATAAAGAGTACGCCACCGGCACAGCAAAGGCAGAGTTCGCCGGCACCATCTTCAACACGATCATCCGGCAACTCATCACGATCGAGAGGTTAACCAGAATAAATTTAGAGTTAGTAGCTGCCCCGTTAAGGGGCAGTTTTGTTTTTACGCAATCCGTTTTGTTTTTATGGCCTCTACCCATTCATCTTTATTACAAACAGAACAATGCGCGGAAGTTGGCTCCAGCCGTTGCGTATTGGCACAAAATGTACACGCGTAAATACCTGATTTCGGTATATTTTTATTTTTAAGCGCAAAAAGCTGAGGCCGTATCGGGAGGCCATATTTTACGTTTTCATCATCATAAAAGAAAACGCTTATAGTGCCATTAGTTTCTATATAGGCATTACGCACCTGTCCTAAATGCTCTATTGACTTAATACGAAGCTCGGCAAAGAATTCGTCCTGCGCGAGGTCTTCCCTCTCAAAGCTTTCTATGGAGAACTGGCCGTCTTCGACTATACATTGCGTTTTGCCTTCTATAAAATTTTCAAACCTCCTGCTCTTTCCCAGTAACCATGTTACGCAACGGTACATAAACAGGATAACCGCGAAAACGAGTATTGCGGGCAGTAAACCAACGTCTTCATAAAACATCGGGTCACCCGCTGCAGAGCCAAGGGAGATGATAATTACCACCTCAAAAACTGACAATTGTTTTACGCCTCGTTTCCCGGCAAATTTAAGGGTTAGCAAAACTACCGTAAACATAATTACGGTGCGGAATACCACTTCCAGCAAAAACTCAAAAGGCAGGTCGTTAACCAGCAGCCTTTTCCACTCAAAAACATCTTCCATGATATAAGAATAATCATCTTAAAATTAGCGTATTTCACGATATAATGATTTACCCTTAACAAACATTAGCACAACTTTAATATGCCTTTACAACCGCTTGGGGTTTATGTGGAGTACTTTTATACATCCAATTAAAAATGTATAAATCAAAATATTATGAGCAAGAAAGTAGCCATACTGGCAACCAACGGTTTTGAGGAAAGTGAACTGAAATCGCCAAAAGAATACCTGGAGCAACAGGGCTGGACAGCCGACATCGTGAGCCTGAAAAGCGGTTCGATAAAGGCATGGGCAGATGGCAACTGGAGTAATGAGTATCCGGTTGACAAAACGCTAAATGAAGTATCGTCGTCCGATTATCATGCGCTTGTGCTTCCGGGAGGTGTTATCAACCCAGACCAGTTAAGGAGAAGCGAAGATGCTATAGCCTTTGTAAAAAGCTTCTTTGATGAGAAGAAACCCGTAGCGGCAATATGCCACGGACCACAGATACTTGTAGATGCAGAAGTGCTTGAAGGACGTAAGGTAACTTCATTCTTCTCTGTGAAAAAAGACCTCATGAACGCCGGAGCCAATTGGACAGATGAAGAAGTAGTTGTAGACAATGGCCTGGTAACCAGCCGTACCCCGGACGACCTGCCTGCTTTTAATAAAAAAATGGTTGAAGAGATAAAAGAAGGTAAACACGAACTGCAAAGGTCATAATCCTGATTCTCGTGTAACTGTAAATGATAAATTCAAGGTTAATACCTGATTCGCTGAAAGCTTTTATACATTGTGTATGAAAGCTTTCTTTTTTTTAACTTTATAAAAAATACCCGACATGAAAATTAAACTCCTTTTATTTACCCTTATCATGGCATTACAAGTCAACGCCCAGCTAAAACCTATAGCCTATAAAGATGGCAATGCAAAGCTAAATGGCTTTGCAGCCCTGCCTGCAAAACCCCTTAAACAGAAACCCGGGATTCTAATACTGCCGGCATGGATGGGAATAAACAGCCATTCTAAAGAAGTAGCCTCCACACTCAGCGGACTGGGATATTATGCTTTTGTAGCCGATATTTATGGTGAAGGCAAGTCGCCTAAAACCACAAAGGAAGCGGGTGAACAATCGGGTTATTATAAAGGTAATCCTGAACTATACCAAAAGCGCATACAGGCGGCAATAGATGCCCTGGTGGCCAGTGGCGCAGATAAGAATAATATTGTGGTAATTGGCTATTGCTTTGGTGGCACCGGGGCACTTGAAGCGGCACGGGGCGGACTGAATATAAAAGGCGTAGTGTCTTTTCATGGCGGGTTGGGTAAAGATGCTTCGCGCCCCAATAGTGCTGTAAAGCCTAAGATACTCGTTCTCCATGGTGCGGACGACCCTTATGTCCCGCAAAAAGACATTGAAGGTTTTCAGAAAGAAATGAAAGAAGGCAATGCCGACTGGCAGATGGTTTACTATTCGGGTGCCGTACATGCCTTTACAGAGAAAGAAGCCGGCAACGACAACTCGAAAGGTGCTGCTTATAATGAAAAGGCAGACAAGCGTTCGTGGAAGCATTTCCTATTATTTTTGGATGAAATTTTCGGTGACAGGTAGACTTTCCATATTTTTTTAATAGTTTCGCTTCCACAAGCCAACTATATGGGAAACCATTCTCTCCGACACGATACTGAATGCCAGAACTGCGGCCATACCGTACTGGAAAACTATTGCCCGCATTGCGGACAGAAAAACACGGAAACACGACAGTCGTTCGTCCATCTCTTAGCGCACTTTGTCGAAGACCTTACGCACTATGACACTGCATTCTGGAAAACAATAAAGTATCTTTTGTTCAGGCCTGCAAAGCTTACCAAAGAATACCTGGACGGAAAGCGCATGGCTTACGTGCCTCCTGTAAAGCTGTATATTTTTATAAGTTTCATCACCTTCCTTATACCGTCTTTACTGCCATCGACGGTAAAAATTAATGATGGCAATGACAAGCATGATTTACGCAATTATAAAGAAATAGAAAGAAAGCCACGCCTGGATGAAAAAGAATTGGTGTGGTTTCCGTCTATGAGCATAGGTGGAGAAACAGGATCATACGTTCGTCCAATCGGATACCGAACGGTAAAGGAAATGGATTCTATTGAAGCCACAAAGCCATCTTCGCTGCGACTGAACAGTTTTGAACGCAAACTGGCCTTAAAACAAATACACCTTCACAACCATTACACCCCCTACCAGGTGTGGGAAAAGTTTATGGCACAAATACCGTATAATATCCCTAAAGCCCTTTTCCTTTATCTTCCACTTTTTGCATTCTGGTTGTGGCTTTTCCACGGAAAAAAGAGATGGTACTTTTTTGACCACGGTATTTTTACGCTGCATTATTTTTCATTCCTCATGCTGTCCACTACAATCAGTATGATCTTTTTTTCATGTTTTTCTGCCAACGAAGTTGATGCTCTTTCCATTATTGCAGGTATAATCTTCTTTGGAATACTTATATGGCAGGTATATTATTTTTACCGTGCCCACAGGAAAATGTATGCTGAAGGCTTTTTTGTTAATTTCCTGAAAAGCACCGTTATGTTTTTTATAAACTTTATATCTATAATAGTAGTTTTAGGATTGCTATTAATGTACACTTACCTGAATTTACACTAAGATGTCCGGACACCTACGCCATGACAGCACCTGCCAGAACTGCGGATATACCGTAGACAGGAATTTTTGTTCGGAATGCGGACAGAAAAACACAGAGACCCGGCAATCGTTCGCACATCTCTTCGGCCATTTTGTAGAAGACCTTACCCACTACGACACCGCTTTCTGGAAAACAATAAAGTACCTGTTGCTTCGCCCGGGACGTCTTACTAAAGAATACCTTGCCGGCTACAGGATGAAATTTGTACCGCCTGTAAAGCTGTACATTTTCATCAGTTTCGTGGCTTTTTTATTAATGGGCATTCTACCCGGAACATCTATGATTCATGAAAAGAAAGAATCCGAAACCTACTTTGTTGCTAATGATGAAGGAATACAAGGCGATACGCTAAGGGAAATGACAATTGATATTGCCGGAAACACTTACCGTTCTGTGAAAGAGCTCGATTCCTTGCAAAATATTGAAGGGAAAAAAGTATCTAAAGTGGGCTACTATTTCGTAAAATCTGTCCTGAAGGCAAAGGAAGAAGGCATGACCCAGGCACAAATCTGGCAGGGATTTATTCATACATTACCAAAGGTCCTCTTTATCTATATGCCAATATTTGCTTTTTGGCTATGGCTATTCCACGGCAAGAAACGCTGGTACTTTTTCGATCACGGAATATTTACGCTTCACTATTTCTCTTTTCTTTTGTTGAGCATTACAATTATTAAGATTCTAATGTGGTTACTAAGCTATATAATGGGAGATAATACCCAGGATATAATAAGTAATTTCATAAACTTAGCAATGCTTGGCTATATTATCTTCTATTTCTTCCGGTCTCACAGCAGTATGTATGGAGAGAAAAAGCTTATATCGAGATTAAAAAGCCTGCTGCTATTCTTTATCAATATATTTTTTGTCAGCCTGATATTGGTATGTGCTGTAGTATACGCAATCCTGAATATCCATTAATATTGTTATCTTTATAAAAACTAATCCTGATGAACAAGATACTCTTAGCTTCCATTTCCCTGTTTGTATTATCCTGCAGTACAGGAAAGAACGTTAAAAAAGACTATGCAAAGGCCGATGTAACCAAGTATATGAATACGATTACCGCAACCGACCTGAAAAAACACCTGTATATCGTAGCTTCAGATGAAATGGAGGGACGCAATACGGGCGAACCGGGACAAAAAAAAGCAGGCGAATATATCATTAAGCAATATGAGGAAAACAATATTTCCTTTCCTAAAGGCGCAGAAAACTGGTACCAGAAAGTACCGTCAGCATTTATGGCAAGGGGTTTCAGCCCTAAACTGAATGATTCCGAGAATATCTGGGCGTACATTGAAGGATCGGAAAAACCCGATGAAGTCCTTGTCATTTCGGCGCATTATGACCATGTTGGAATGAAAAACGGCGAAGTATACAATGGCGCGGATGATGACGGATCGGGTACCGTAGCCCTGTTGGAGATCGCACAGGCCTTTATGCAGGCTAAAAAAGATGGTTACGGACCGAAGCGTTCTGTATTATTCCTTCATGTAACGGGTGAAGAACACGGGCTTCACGGTTCGCGTTACTATTCCGAAAATCCTTTGTTCCCAATTGAGAATACTATCGCCGACCTTAACATTGACATGATAGGCCGCAGGGATGACGCGCATAAGGAGAATGGAAATTATATTTATGTGATCGGTTCTGACCGTTTGAGTACAGACCTTCACAATATCAATGAAGCTGCCAACCAGAAGTATACAAAACTGGATCTCGACTACAAATACAATGACAGAAAGGACCCTAACCAATTCTATTTCAGGTCAGACCATTACAACTTTGCAAAAAAAGGAATTCCTATCATTTTCTACTTTAACGGTGTTCATGCCGATTACCACATGCCATCAGATACGCCCGACAAAATTGAGTATGACTTATTGGCAAAAAGGGCACAGCTTGCCTTTGTAACCGCGTGGGAACTCGCCAACCGCGATAATCGCCCGGTAGTAGACAAAGATGGAAAATAAGATTATGGTTAAAACTAAAACTCCGGTTCTTAAACAGACCGGAGTTTTTTATTTCTTTCTCTTTGAAAAGTTATTGCTTACAAATAATACTACCCGGTTTTTTCGCCTTCGCCCGAAGAATTCCCAATTGATAATTACACCTGTAATGCAAATAGCCATGAGTGTAACAAGCAGTGAAATATAGATGACCTCGTCGAGACTGTCAACATAGGGGATCTTCATCACAAAGAAATACAGTGCGACAAAAAACATAATGACAGATAATATAAGTGAAAATAATTTCATGTCCTTTTACTTTTAGAATAGGGATAAACAGGTAGTTTTACAGCAAAAGGGACGTATATTTTAAATGGTTAAACAATTTCCTGCATAAGGCAAATCAATATTTGCACATCCAACTTCATTTTCCTGAAGCTGTAAATGTACAGAAATTTATAATATCGTTAACTTTTTCAGCACTTTATTTCAATTAAAAGCTGTTTACAACCCTATCAGCAATTGCTGTATGGAGCCATAAACCTCTTCCCTTCCGGTGATCTTGTAGTCGAAAGTATACACTATTTCATCGTCAAGAAAATCCCTGAAGTATTTTGATTGGAGTACCATTTTCTCGTGGCGGTCGATATCAGGCGGCTGAAGTGTCATATCCTTATTGGATACACCTTCTGCTGTAAATTCAAACGTGTCTTTATCATATGTTTTTATTGTACCGGTAATATTGAAGTCTTCACTATCAATATTTCTATAAACGTCTATTTCCAGTTTTATGCTATGATCGCGGTACTCTGCGGCGACACTTTGTTCATTTTCTTTGAACTTAAAGTTACCATCGGCCTTAAAGAACTCCTTAAAGCCTTCGAAGATCTTTTTTATCTCTTCTTTCTTAAGTTCTTTTCTCTTATAGTTGTATTTTTTATGCAGCTCATCGTACTCTGCCTTTATATCGATCTTTATTTTGAGGTAGCCTAAATCCATGTTTTAATATATTAGAGTTCAGCCACTTTTGGCTTATAAAAATTCACATAAAAAAAGTCTCCTGTATTGATCCCCGCTTCGATGATCATCGAATTGATTTTTTCTGTTTTTGCCGCATCAGTAATGCCTAAAAATGACAGGAGTTCCTCTGTGTTGCTGAATTTAAAGCTCAGTTCTGTATTTAGAGAATATTCGGTAATACTGTATTCAGCAGTCTTTACATCGATGCCCGCTTTTTCGAAAGCATCCTTTATCGTTTTGAAATTATCAGTCATGGTGGTTCTGTTTAACATTTGATACAAGTTATCACGTATATTTAAAACACGCTCTTAAATAAAGGCTAAAGTTTTGGTACTTCCGGAAACAAAAAAAGCCCCGGGCACTACTTCGAAGCTTTATGGTTATAACGAATTATAACAGAATTTACATTTTATCGTTTTCCACGATCTGCACTTTTCCGGCAGGAACTTCACCCGTGGTGTCCTTTATTAGCAGCACGCCAAAAATATTAAGCGGTACTTCGATCGGTTCTTCCGATGCTTTTATTTCTTCCGTCAAATGTTCAAAATCTACAGGATTGAGCACCAGTGAATCACCTTTATCTATGCTCTTGGCAAATAGATAATCGCGTATTGATGCTATCGAAATCGGGGTTCCTATTACTACAAATTCAGGCATAGTGATTCGTTTTTATATAGCGAAAATACTACAGCTAAAACAAAATTTTGACAAGGTTTTGTTAATGTTTATAATCGCTCAATCCTACAATAACCCATTACAAACGGGTATTCTGAAGCTTAATTTTTAAATACCTATCTTTGCCGAAAATATAGCATTATGGTAACTTTTCACGACATGGACCTACCAAAAGCGCTGCAGAAAGCGCTTGACGAACTTGGCTTTGAAACCCCTACCCCCATACAGGAACGGGCAATGCCGGTTATTATGTCCGGCCGTGATATGATGGGGATTGCACAGACAGGTACCGGTAAAACGTTTGCATACCTCCTACCCATACTTAAACAATGGAAGTTTGCCAAGACCGATACGCCCCGTGTCGTAATAATGGTTCCTACCCGCGAACTCGTAGTACAGGTTGTGGAAGAGGTGGAAAAGTTGACGCAATATATGTCGGTGCGTACGCTTGGTGTATATGGTGGCGTAAACATTAATACACAAAAAACCAATGTATACGGAGGTGTAGATGTACTGGTCGGGACACCCGGACGTATGATGGACCTTGCGTTGGATAACGTAGTGCGTTTTGATGAAGTACAAAAGCTTGTGATTGATGAATTTGATGAGATACTCAACCTTGGTTTCCGTTCACAGGTAACTTCAATCCTTTCAATGATGCGGGATAAGCGCCAAAACATCCTGTTCTCTGCTACTATGACGGATGAAGTGGATGAGATGCTCGACGAATATTTCGATTTTCCGGAAGAGGTATCGTTAGCCCCATCGGGAACACCGTTGGAGCAGATTACACAACTCGGCTATGTGCTTCCAAACTTCCTTACAAAAATTAACCTCCTGAAACACCTGCTGCTGGACGAAAGCCTGTCGAGAGTATTGGTGTTTGTAAACAATAAAAAGACGGCCGATCTTGTAGCTGATGCGCTTGAAGAAGAATACGCAGGACAGTTTGGTGTGATCCATTCCAACAAATCGCAGAACTACAGGCTTAATACTATGGCAAATTTCCAGGAAGGAGAACTTCGCGGTATCGTTACAACTGATGTAATGGCACGCGGACTCGATATCTCCGGGATTACCCATGTGATCAATATGGAGTTCCCGGAAGTGCCGGAACAATACATTCACCGTATCGGGCGTACAGGCCGTGCGGACAAAGAAGGTGTAGCCATAAGCTTTATAGGCCCCAAAGAAGAAGATATCCAGGTTGAAGCCGAAGTACTGATGGAGAAGGAGCTGCAAATGCTCCCTTTACCGGAAGATCTTAAGATAGAGGAACGAAAACTGGAGTTCGAAAAAGACAGGCTGAAAGTAAAACAGCTTGTAAAAACCAAGAAACCGGAGGGTGGCGCTGCTTTTCACGATAAAAAAGAGAAGAACAAAAAAGTAAACCTTGGCGGCCCCGGCAAGACCAAGCCCCGCAAAACTGCTCCGCGCAACCGTGCCGTTGAAGCCAAGCGTGCCGCTAAAAAGAAAAAGGGGAAATAAGAATACGCTTACTTTGTTGTAAACACTAAGCAAACCGGCGCGCAAACCTCTATGCGGTTGCCGGTATCTTCCAGCATTCCGGTTGTTTTATCCCTTTTGAAGATCATTATAGCATTGCTTTTTTGGTTCGCTACCAAAAGGAAATTGTCTTTTGGGTCTATCGCAAAATTACGTGGTGAAATCCCCCCAGTGCTTATTTGCTGCACTTTGTTTACCAAGCCGTTAGAATGAACCCTGAAAGTTGTAATGGTATTTGCATCACCCCTGTCGGTCGCGTACAGGAATTTCCCATCATTGGAAAAATGAATATCCGCAGCACCGGTAACTCCGGTAAATCCCTCTGCAACTACTGTGGTTTCCTGTAGCTTGCCCAGTTTTCCATTCTCAAAGTTGTAGGCCACTATAGCGCCATCCAGTTCGTGAAGCACATAAAAGAAAATACCGTTCGGGTTAAAAACCAGGTGCCTTGGGCCGCTTCCCGGGACCGCCGAAACCGTTTCTTTAAGTGTAAGTACCTTATCACCGCCCAGAGGGTTATAATTATAGATATAGATTTTATCGGTACCCAGGTCATTTACAAATACATACTTCATGTCCGGGGAAAAATGGACCATATGTACATGGGCGCTCTTCTGGCGATCCTGGTTCACGCTGCCGCCCGAATGTTTTATAAGTTGTTTTGAATCGCCGATCGAACCGTCTGCTTTTTTTGCAAACACCTCAATAGAGCCGCCGGAATAATTGGCCACAATGATATTCTTATCATCATTGATGATATGGCACGGATCTGCCCCTTTAGAATCCTTTTTATTCATAAAGTCAAGCGTGCCGGCCCCGGAAAAATATTTGAAGGCGCTTACAGAACTCTTATCACCATCCTCATTAACGCTGTAGACATATTTTTTGTCCGGAGAAACACTAAGGAAACTCGGATTGATAACTTTGGAAGTAGTAGTGTTCCTAAGCTTACCCTGTCCCGAAGAAGTATTGAAATCATATATATAGATTCCCTTGCTGTCGCACTCATTGGTATATGTACCTATAAGAAGGTTATAATTATCCTGTGCGTTCATATTCAGTGCGAAAAGTAAAAGTAGTGCTGTTGCGAATTTCATTGTATGCAATTTAGTATTTACAAATGTAAAGTTTTTTAATGTTATGTGAAATTTATAGCCTTTAATTGCCGTTTCAGTTCTGATAAAAATTTGTATTTTTGACAAACCTTTCACACGAATGCAATTCAAACACCCGGAAATCCTTTACTTTCTTTTCCTGCTGGCAATCCCTATTTTGGTCCATTTGTTTCAATTGCGGCGTTTCCAAAAAGAGTACTTTACCAACGTCCGTTTCCTGAAGGAACTCAGTATGCAGACGCGCAAAAGCTCGGTTATAAAAAAATGGCTGCTGCTTTGCACGCGATTGCTGTTACTCACATGCCTTATCACAGCGTTTGCCCAGCCGTTCTTTAAAGCCAATGACAATGAGAATACCGGAAATGAAATAGTTGTCCTTCTTGACAATTCGTTTTCGATGCAGGCCAAGGGCAGCAAAGGTGAATTGCTGAAGCGTGCTGTACAGGACCTGTTGGAAAACACACCCGAAAGCCAGCAATTTTCGCTAATTACCAATACGAACGCTTACTGGGATACTGATATCAAGTCGATACAAAAAGAGCTACAGAACATCGCTTATACCGATGTCCCTTTTCGCCCGGACTTCCTCCTGACAAAAGCCCAAGCTAAAAAACCGAACACAGGCAAGGATATCGTCCTGATAACAGATGCCGTAAACCTTGACAGCAAAGACCTTGGCAAATTCACGACCAGTCCGTTATATGCCATCGTGCCGGAAGCCCAGAACACCAATAACATTAGTGTCGACAGTGTCTATATTTCGCAGGTAATGGACAACTTCTATGAAGTAAAAGCCAACATGAAGGCCTACGGCAATTACGAAGATGAAATCCCCGTTGCCCTGTATAACGGAAAAAGCCTTACCGCGAAAACTATTGTAAAGTTCGATAGTGAAAACAAGTCGGTAACGTTTACGATACCAAAGAAAGATTTTCATGGCTATGTTTCTGTTTCCGACAACAGCTTGGCCTATGATAATAATTATTACTTCAGCATTTCGAAACCGCAGAAGTCAAATGTAACGGCGATTGGAGAAGCTTCAAAAAACAGCTTCCTCGGAAGGATTTATACAGATGATGATTTCAACTTCACGGCATCGGAACTTGCCTCGCTCGATTACAACAACCTCGAAAAACAGGATGCCATTATCCTGAATGAACTGAAGGATATTCCGCAATCGCTTATTACTACCCTAAAGGATTTTTATGCCAAAGGCGGTAATATCGTTATTATCCCTTCTGCTGAAGCCGGCCTCCAGAACCTCAATACAATGCTTGGCGGTTTTGGAAACACGGTTTATAAGCCCTTGGTTAAAAGTGAACGGCAGATTACCAAAATAGCATTCAGCCACCCGCTGTATCAAACGGTATTCGAAAAGAAAACGGATAACTTTCAATATCCAAAAGCGAATACAGGCTATACGCTGTCGGGCAACGCGCTTCCGGTACTAACGTATGATGACCAGACACCTTTCCTTGCTTCCATAAGTAACAAACTCGGCAGTGTGTATATTTTTTCCGCACCAATAAATAAAACCAACAGCAACTTCCAAAACTCACCGCTAATCGTACCAACGTTCTACAATATGGCTCAAAATAGCGGAAAGACCGGTATAAGCGCGATAACAATTGGTGAGAACCAAAGCCTGCTACTTGATATTATCCTGTCTAAAGATGAGGTGCTTACCGTAAAAAATGACAATTCGGACTTTATCCCGATGCAACAGGTACTCAACAATAAAGTTAAGCTGTCTTTTGGCGACTATCCTGAAACAGCGGGCAATTACGCAATTGTAAAGGGTAACGAAGTACTTAAGAACATTAGCTTTAACCATGCCCGGACCGAAAGCAACCCGGAACTGGTCAATAAAAGCGTACTGAAAAAATTCACGGAAACCGACTCTGTAACTACGGTATATAGCGACATAAAATCGGAAAGGACTGCCAGTGAACTATGGAAATGGTGTATTATCGGCACATTGCTTTTCCTGATCGTTGAACTTTTGATCCAAAAATTTGTAAAATGAAACTGATATTCACGAATGCCACCATAGTAGATAAAAACAGCCCTTTTAATAATCAGGCTGTCGATATACAGGTGGAAAACGGAATCATAACCAAGATTGGCCAAAACCTTCCGCCTGATGGTTTTGAAGTTATTGAAAGGGATAACCTACACATATCCCAAGGCTGGTTCGACAGCTCGGTAAGTTTAGGAGAACCCGGCTACGAAGACAGGGAAACCCTAAACAACGGCCTTACTACGGCGGCGCACAGCGGCTTTACCGATATTGCCCTTCAGCCCAATAATAACCCTATTGCAGAAAAACAGGGTGACATCAGTTTCCTTATAACCAAAGCTTCAGGCCACGCAACCCGCCTCCATCCTATCGGGGCGCTTACCAAAGGAAGTGAAGGCAAAGACATGGCAGAGCTCTTCGACATGAAAAATGCGGGTGCCATTGCTTTCGGGGATTACAACAAAGCGATTTCAGATGCTAATATTCTTAAGATAGCGCTACAATATGTACAGGATTTCGACGGGCTCGTGATAGCTTTTGCCCAGGATGATAAAATAAAAGGCAAAGGCGTGGTACATGAAGGTGAAGTAAGTACACGTCTGGGACTCAAAGGAATTCCCGCACTTGCGGAAGAACTTCAGATAGCACGTAACCTCTACCTGTTGGAGTATACAGGAGGCAAGATGCACATACCCACAATCTCAACAGCCAGGTCGGCACAGCTTATCCGTGAGGCAAAAGCAAAAGGATTACAGGTATCCTGCAGCGTTGCAATACATAACCTTGTACTGACAGATGAAGTACTCACCGATTTCGATACCCGCTATAAAGTACTTCCACCGCTACGTACAGAAACAGAAAGGAAAGCGCTTATCGACGCGGTACTTGACGGAACGATAGACATAATCACTTCAGACCATAACCCAATAGATATCGAGAACAAAAAACTGGAATTCGACCTGGCGAAAGATGGCACAATCGGATTAGAAAGTGCATTTGGGGTATTGACAACAGTGCTTCCTGTAAATGTAATCGTCGATAAATTCACGGCAGGAAAGGCTATTTTTGGCATAGAAAGCCAGGGCATAGCAGAAGGTGTTTCGGCATCGTTCACTTTATTTGAAACGATTTCAGAGTGGACTTTCGGAAAAGCCGATATACTTTCCAAATCGAAAAATTCGGCTTTCTTAGGAAGGCCCATGAAAGGAAAAGCATACGGTATATTTAATAACGGGAAATTAATTCTAAACGATTAACCATGAAAAAGGCTTTCATTTATATCACGGTACTCGCACTGGCACTGGCCTGCAAAAACGAAGTTGAAGAAAAAACTAAAGACGCTTTTGAAAAAGGCACAAAGGCTGTTGAGGAAACTGCAGACAAAGTAGTTGACGAAGTTTCTTCCCGCTTTGAAGACAGCCGGGGCTGCGAGCTTGCCCTTTCACAACAAATAAAGGAAAAAGGCATAAGCACGGGCAAATTCTATATTGAAAAGGATTCCGTTACCAAAAAGCATAACAAGCTGGTGGTTTATCTGATCAATGACAAAAACTACAAAGGCGCGATTAATTTTAAAGTTGCCGATAAAGACGGTGTTGAAATAGGCCGTACCTCTATTGATATCAGCGAAAAAACCGCGACAGCAGGCTATCGTGATGTGGTTTTTGACAAGCGTACAGATATCGAACCTAAAAGCATTATAAGTATTTATTAAGCATGGACAATACAACAGAACAAGGTAAAACACTGGCTATTATAAGTTATCTTACGATCATTGGGGCTATAATCGCAATGGTGCAGAACAGTGAGAAAAAAAATCCTTTCGCATCCTTCCATATACGGCAGGCATTGGGCGTTGAGCTCGCTTTTTTCGCACTGGGCTACCCTATTGGCTATTTTGACAACTGGACCATTTCAATGGCATTTTATATTTTCTTTTTTATTTTATGGGCTTTCGGCTTCATAAGCGCACTTCAGGGGCAATACGGTTTGTTACCGATATTGGGTCCGTTTTTCCAAAAATTATTTAAAGGCTTGTAAGCATGGATTTATCATTATATCACCTCGTCAGGGAACCGAAAGTAAAGAAAGAAAAGAATCCGTTATTATTGCTGCTTCACGGTTATGGCAGCAACGAAGAAGACTTATTCTCTTTTGCCGCACAGTTACCCGATGAATATTTTATCATTTCCGCGCGGGCTCCCTACAGCCTGCCGCCTTATGGAAATGCATGGTACGCTATCGACTTTGACGCGGATATGAATAAGTTTTCAGATGAAAACCAGGCAAGGCAGTCGCGCGACCTTATCGCAAAATTTATAGAGGAACTGATTACTGCCTATCCGGTAGACAAAGACAATGTAACGCTTATCGGCTTTAGCCAGGGAGCAATCCTGAGCTATGCCGTGGCACTGACGTATCCGAAAAAAGTAGCCCGCGTAGCTGCGTTGAGCGGTTACCTGAATTCTGACATACTGGGTGAAGACATTCATACCGGAGACTTATCCCAACTAAAGTTCTTCATTTCACATGGGTCAGTCGACCAGGTTATTCCTGTAGAATGGGCGAGAAAAGCGCCTGAGTTCCTGAAAAATCTTGGATTGACAGCAGAATTCCATGAATACCCGGTGGGTCATGGTGTGGCTCCGCAAAATTTTTATGACCTGTTAGCCTGGATCAATAAGTAGTATAAAGTCGCAGTTTTCTTAACCGGGAACTGTGACTGAAAACTTATTTAACTTTCTTGTTTATCATCCCCTGTTATCTGGCCTTCCTGTATTTCTGCTCCTGCATATAATACCTGTCCGTTTTTCTGGAGTATATATCCTTTTTTAGAATGTAGTTCCCATTCGCCACCTTTAAAGTTACCCTTACCGTCTTCCTTTTTCAATATGAGCGAATTGGTACTATCCGGCAGAAACAGTTCTGCCCTGTTGCCTTCTTCTTCAAATAAAACATAGGCGCTTTTGGCAGTACTTTCATCTTCCAGTTTTTCAATGGGGTTAAGGCGGTAGCCTTCTTCAAAAGCACGGATGCATTCTTCGCGGAGCACAGACCACCTGTAGCCTGCGGATGTTACACAGCCTTTCTCATCTTTATCGGTACCGAGCACAACCTTTTCTTCAGTATTTAGTCGTGTCTCATCATCGCTGCGGTCTTTCATAATGAAATCGCAGGACGACAGGGACAGCCCAATCAGGGATAGAAAGAGTATTTTTTTCATTGGTGAGAAAATAGGGAGACTAAAGTACAAAAAATTACTTTACAGTATCGGCGTACAGTACTGTTTCGATCGTTTCATAATCAAATGTACCATCGGCCTCAGCGAAATACTTAATAAGGACTTCGCCCCATCCTTTTCCGTTAGAAAAATCAGCAATGATCCATCTGTGGTTAATTACCTGTACCTTATTGATAAGCCAGTTCTTACCGTTTATCGGTTCATACCCTACCAGCGGATTTCCGTTGGGCCCGGCATTGAGTGCTATAACCCCGTCTTTTATTTTTGTTTCCAGCGAATCAACAGGCATACTTTCGGTAAAATACTCCAGTGCGTTATCGTTATGGGTAAGCGTAAAATACGATGCGTCGGTTACCTTATCGTGTTCCGCAGCAACGCTGTCTTTTAGCGACTTTACCCTGCCCTGCATAACTTCTATTTTACCGTTTTCATATTTCTGCTTGTTGGTAAAATACATATAGGTAAATACATTGATAAGCAATGCAAAAATAAACAGGTATAAAAAGAGGTTCTTTTTCATTTGAACTAAACAGTTATTTCTAAATTATCGTAGGCAAGGTATACATTACCGGGAAGCTTTTGCTGCACCTCCGCATGAAAGCCCATTTTGTGGCTGATATGGGTAAGATAGGCACGTTCAGGCTTAAGGATATCGATCAGTGCCAGTGCTTCTTCAAGGTTAAAGTGCGTATCGTGAGGCTCTTCCCGAAGCGCGCTCACTACCAAAACCTTGAGTCCTTTAAGCTTTTCAGCTTCCTCAGGATCAATATACTTGATGTCGGTCACGTAAGCAAAATCGCCCATCCGGTATGCCAGGATATCCAGGTCTCCGTGCTTAACACCTATGGGTATAATTGTATTGCCTCCCAGTTGGAAATTCCGGTCATGTGCTACCTCATTAATAGAAACGGAGGGCGCTCCGGGATACCGGTCTTTCTGCTCAAAAACATAATCAAAACGTTTTTTGAGATTTTCCACCACCCTTTTATGCGCGTATATGGGAATATCGCCCTGCCTGAAAACAAAAGGCCTGATGTCATCGAGTCCTGCCGTGTGGTCGGAATGCTCATGCGTATACAGGATTGCATCGATCCTTGGGCACTGAGACGTGAGCATCTGCTGGCGAAAGTCGGGACCGCAATCAATCACATACGAAAAGCCGTCCCCATGCACCCAAACGGATACCCTGAGACGCTTATCGCGCGGATCTGTGCTGAGGCAAACCGGATGGTCGCTGCCGATCACCGGTATGCCCTGAGATGTTCCCGTACCTAAAAACCAAACTTTCAAAACAGGTTATTTTTTTACAAAAATAGCATTAATTGTTGTAAAAAAAACGGTTGTTTTGCTAACTTTGCAAGTATAGCATCCTATTATGAAATTGACCGAAAACGATATAATGATAAAAGGCGACCGCGTCATTGCCCATGTACCTTCTGTAAAAGACAAAGCGCTCCGCATTAACCTGAATGAAAATATTTACGGCACCTTTTCAGAAATTGGCGCCGGCCAGGAAACGGTGCGCCACTTCTTCAGGTCGGGAGGTTCTTCGGGAACCATAGCAAAGGCAATGTCTGCTTACGACAAAGATTTTAGTGATGCGATATATGGTGTAGAGGAAGATGGCCGCTATGTAACCGAAAGCCGACTTAAAAAGATGCTGAGCCATGAGGTAAGGATTATCGAGCAACGCTTAAACCGTGAAAAGCATCCCAATAAATTATTTTTTAGCTATGCCAATACGGTTGCAACGATAGATTTCGCCAAGCAATTTAAAGGCCACGGATGGATTGGTATTAAGTACCAGATCGAGCCGGATGAAGATTACAACGAAATTATTCTCCACATACGCTTTAAGGAAAATGACGCGCGCCTGCAGCAGGAAACACTCGGTATATTAGGAGTGAACCTGATCTATGGCGCTTTCTACAAATACAACGAGCCAAAGAAACTGCTTCGTTACCTGTATGACCATTTGGACAAGGATCAGCTTGAGATCGACACCATAAACTTCTCAGGGCCCCGCTTTGCTGATGTGGATAACAGGCTGATGAGCCTCCAGCTGGTAAAGAACGGCATGACCGATGCGGTAATGTTCAATCCGGACGGGCATAATGTACTTCCTGCTGCAGTGCTGTACAAAAAGAATATTCTTGCTCTTAGGGGAAGTTTCAGGCCTGTAACCAAGGTCAACATGGACATGTATGAGAAATCATACAAAATGTTCCTCGAAGAGAATAAAGTAGACAAAGACAAAACCCTTGTGGTTTTTGAAATAACATTATCCAACCTTCGCTCGGAAGGCGAGATCGATGAACGCGACTTTATGGACCGGGCAGAGCTTTTATGTTCCCTGGGGCAAACAGTTATGATCTCTAATTTCCAGGAGTTTTACAAAGTGGTGGAATATTTCTCTTCTTACACCAAAGCCCGTATGGGACTTGCGATGGGCGTAAGCAACCTTGTAGATATTTTTGATGAGAAATATTACCGACACCTCAGCGGGGGCATATTGGAGGCTTTCGGTAAACTCTTCTACCGTGACCTTAAAGTATTCCTGTACCCGATGAAAGAGGATGATAAAGTAATCAACTCGGAGAACCTGAAAGTACATCCACGCATGAAGGAGCTTTACAAGTTCTTTAAATTTAATGGTAAGGTTGTAGACATTACCGATGTGAATGAAGACCATCTGGACATCTTCTCACGTGAAGTGCTTAAGATGATCAGTAAAGGAAAAACAGGATGGGAATCGATGCTTCCGGCTGGTATCGCGGAGACGATCAAAGAGAATCATCTTTTTGGCTACGACCCGAAAATGATCGTCGCTGAACAGGAGTAAATACTATCGGTAAGTTTTTTTCGTTATCTTAGATACCTTAAAATCAATACCCTATGAAAATCATTTTTGTATTCGTTCTATCCCTATTTTCTTTTGGCATTTATGCCCAGGAGGAGTCTGCGGTATCTAAAACTTCAGACAATAAGTACAGTTTTAAAAGTAAGGATATTGTATTCGACAGCGAAAACAAAACGACCACGCTTCATTATGACGCCTCTTACAAAGATGCCATCATTGAGATTACCGGCGCAAAAGAAATAATCGTTGACCACGCTAATAACGAAGTTATCGCTACCGGCCCCTATAATTTTACAATTGACGGCGAGATAACATTTACTTCCGGCAAAGCCAACAGGCTCAGGTACAAGATAGGCGAGACTAAAGCTTATATAGAATAGTCAGTGCATGAGTGAACGCATAATCGGCATAATGGGTGCCATGCACGAGGAGATTGATGGCGTTTCTGCCCTGCTTGAGAACCCTAAACGGGAAGTGCTCGGAATGAGGGCTTACACTTCTGGAACTTTCAACAATATAAAGACTGTGGTTGTTTTCTCACGTTGGGGAAAAGTGGCCGCAGCAGCAACCGCCGCTACACTTATCCATCATTTTAAAGTTACCGAAATATTTTTTACCGGTGTAGCCGGAGCCATTGACCCAACACTCAAAATCGGCGATATTGTTATCGGGAAAAGGCTCATTCAGCACGACATGGATGCCCGCCCCCTGATGAAGCAGTTCGAAATCCCGCTACTGGGAATGACCTACCTTGAAGCTGACAGCACGTATCTCGGAAAAGTAAAAGAAGCCCTTACTCCCCTCCTGCTCAATACTACACTACAAATAGCTATGGGAGCATCTGTATTTGAGGAATTTGGAATTGACAATCCGAACCTGCATATTGGCGACATAGCCAGCGGCGACCGCTTTTTTGGAAGCAATGTACAGAAAGAAGCGCTGTTGGAAGTACTACCGACCATACTCTGTGTAGAAATGGAAGGCGCTGCCGTTGCCCAGGTTTGTTTTGAACATAAAATCCCTTTTATCATTATCAGGACAATATCAGACACCGCTGATGAGCAATCGCATGTCGATTTTCCGAAGTTTATACAAAATATTCCGGGCAGGTATGCCGTTTGTATGGTAAAGCAATTATTCGGTAGTGTATGAAATTACTAATACCTTTTTTATTCGTGTCCCTCTTTTCGACTGCGCAGGAAAAAACGAACTATCCCGGCACTTATACGGATCATGTGGTGCGGCTGACACTAAACAGTGATAACACTTTTACGCTAAAACAGCCCGACCCTGTATTCAGGTATAATCATGAAAATTTCGAAAGCTCGGGAACATGGATTGCACAGGGAAATGAAGTACTACTAAATCCGCATCTTGAGAAACGGTTACCAAAAATAACTTTCTCTGAAAAATATATACCCGACGCAGACTCTGTAGCGATCAAAGTAAATTATATCTTAGAAACCTATCAAAATGAAAAACTGGTAAGCCGGGAGCCATCACGTTTTGAAATGTTTACCGTATACGTCAATAAAGAAAGAAACTATCACCATCTGGTACGGCACAAGCCCGGCACACCAAGCTGCCTCTTCGGTTCCAGGATCAAAAAACCGTATATTATTGACTCACTTTCTACGGTGAAATTTAAATCGGATAAAGTGGAAAAAATTGGCATCAAATCGTATGGTTTTGAGGATTTTGCAGAACTGAATCCGAAAGACATAAAATCCAATTATTTTGAGGTCACCGTAGTACAGCCAATAGATACCGACAGGTTGCCAAGAAGTAAAAAAGTTCGTATAAACACTATGCACGCTTATTACTATGAGAATCATGGAAAATACTACAAGCTGGCCCCGCTTTACCGCAAAAATGAAGCAACACCGACTGAATGAAGTTAATTGCATTATTACAATCCGGCTGTAAAAACCTGTTATTTTTCTCAAATGAATTGCTATATTTGCCGTAATGGAACAATTCATCGTATCAGCCCGTAAATACCGCCCGCAAACGTTTAAAGACGTAGTTGGGCAGCAGGCTATTACCAATACGCTGCTGAATGCCATTGAGAATAACCACCTCGCACAGGCCCTGCTGTTTACAGGCCCGCGTGGTGTTGGCAAAACGACCTGCGCCCGTATTCTTGCCCGAAAGATCAATCAGGAAGGATATGACGATCCATATGAAGATTTCGCCTTCAATGTATTCGAACTCGATGCCGCTTCCAATAACTCGGTAGACGATATCCGTAGCCTTATCGACCAGGTAAGGATTCCGCCACAGACAGGCAAATACAAGGTGTACATCATCGACGAGGTGCACATGCTTTCGCAGGCTGCCTTTAATGCTTTCCTTAAAACACTGGAAGAGCCGCCGAGGCACGCTATATTTATCCTTGCAACAACCGAGAAGCACAAGATCATCCCGACGATATTGTCGCGATGCCAGATATTCGATTTCAAACGCATTACGGTTAAGGATGCTAAAGACCACCTTGCCGAAGTAGCACGAAGCCAAAACATAACCTTTGAAGACGATGCGCTGCACATTATCGCCCAAAAGGCAGATGGCGCCATGCGTGATGCCCTTTCGATATTTGACCGTGTAGTGAGCTATTGCGGCAATAATCTTACCCGCCAGGATGTAACGGAAAACCTGAATGTTCTCGATTACGAGTATTATGTAAAAGTAACCGATCTTATCCTGGAAAACCGAATCCCGGAATTACTTCTCGCTTATAACGATATTCTTGCAAAAGGTTTTGACGGTCATCACTTTGTAGCGGGACTTGCGTCGCATTTCCGCGACCTGATGGTATGCCAGAATCCGGCAACCCTTGTATTGCTCGAGGCCGGTGAGACCGCACAGCAATTATACAGGGTACAATCTCAAAAAGCTTCACAGAGTATTCTGCTGAAAGCTATAGACATTGCCAACGAGTGCGACCTGAAATATAAAGTAAGCCAGAACCAAAGGCTTTTGGTTGAACTTTGCCTCATGCAGCTTGCCTCCATCACTTTTGATGGAGAAAAAAAAAAGCTGACGGATTTATAATCCCTCCCCATTATTTTAAGGATGCCCGCCCGGTTACGGTTAATGTTTCGGTGGATACCACTGTTATACAAACACCTGAGGTTACTGTAGAAACAGTATCGGTTTCTATAGAAGAAAAGCCTGCTGTCATCACTCCCCTGCCTGCCACGGAACTTGAAGTGGACACTCCCGAAGAAATAAAGCCTCCGGTAGTAAAAGCAGAAGACGAAAGTGAAGTAAAAGTTTCAGCTTTCTCTCTTGCCGGACTGAAAAAGAAACGCGAATTACAGGAAAGCCAAAAGGCACACATCCGTAATACAGATGAGCTGCCAAGGGAAGCCTTTACGGAAACCGACATGTTGCTGCAGTGGAACAAGTTTGCCCAGCGCCTCAGCGATAGCGGTCAGAAGATCATGGCAACCTATATGCAGATCAACGACCCGGTACTTGATCCTGACGGAGTTACCATCCGCCTGGAATTACCCAATGCAGGCTCTAAAGTGGATTTCGACAACAGTAAGCATGAACTACTCGGTTACCTTCGCGGCAAGCTCCACAACCATGATATTGTGATCGATGTACACGTAAATGAAGTTGTCGCTACCCGGCATGCTTTTACACCTCAGGAAAAATTCGACAAGCTGAAAGCAATTAATCCGGCGGTTGAGACGTTAAGAAAGATGTTTGACCTGGATATTTAACCATCTTCGATTTTCAGATTGAGATACCACACCTAAAATTTATGAAAGCAGCCTGTCTAGCACTTGCTTTATTACTTCTCGTTTCCTGTAAGAGTAAAACACCTCCGCCAGTGAAACCGGAAGTTACAGGTGAAGCTACAGAAACATTAAACCTTACACCTGATAATTTGATGGAAGGTTCTCTTTACCTTCCTGATAATAATATGGAATTCACTGAAGTAGTACAGGGAAGGGACAGCATCCTGGCATCGTATATAAAGGTAGAAATAATTGACAGGGCATTGTTTGAGAAGATGCAGCCAACGGCAGTGAATTTTTGGGAAGAAGATGCAAAGGGCGCGATAAAGAACGACACTGTTCTTACCCTGAAGACCCGGGACAGCATCCTTACTTTTATCGATGACACTACAGATACCGAAATGCACAGGACATTTACCTATGAGGGCCGGCTTCCGGTAATCAACCAATTTGTAGTTTTAGGGACATATTATGAAGATTACGGGTACATGCTTATTGATATGAACACCGGTAATACAACTGGGACTTACCAGGCATTTCCACTTATTTCACCTGATAAAAAGCATATTGTCTCTTTGTATGCCAACATTTATTCTGTTGAGTCCGGTGAATTGGGTATCGAAAAAATTGAGAATGGTAAAATCATTCCTTTATTAAATGCCAGCTTCAACAACTGGATGCCGCAGGAAACATTTTTTGGCGCCGATGGCTATCTTTATGCTTCTGTCAGCCACCCGTCACAGTACCTTAGGGCTGATGAGGGAGTTAAGGATGTTCGCCTGTATCTGCGCATTACAATATTATAGTCATATATGTGAATATTATTATAAAAATAAATACACTTTCTTAACGATTACGGAATTTTATATAATTTTAATTAAAATACAAATCCCCCGTTAATGCTGGTAGATAAAAGGCTTCCGTTACGATACATATTGCACATGGTGCGCTTTGAGATGGTTATAGTTATCATTCTGGGCACCAGTATACACTTCCTCGCAAGGCTTGCACAATCCTACATACCCGAAATGCCGCTTACTATTGCAACCTTTTTAGGTACGGCAATATCGGTTTTATTATCCTTTAAAATGAGCCAGTCGTATGATCGTTGGTGGGAAGCCCGCAAGATATGGGGCGCCATAGTAAACGATTCCAGGAGCTTTGTGCTGCAACTGCAGGCATTCCTTAAAGGAGAAGACCAGAAGCCTGTTATCAGGGCAATGGCTTACCGCCAGATTGCATGGTGTTATTGCCTGGGACAATCACTGAGGGGTTTGCCTCCGCTAAGCAATTGTGAAGAAGTACTTTCTGTTGAAGACCAGAAGCGGATTGCCATGTTTAAAAACAAACCGCTGGCCCTGCTGCAACTAAACGTATTGGAAATAAAGCGGCTAAGGCTGCAAAACGAGCTGAGTGATTTCGAGAACATACAACTGAACAGCACCAACGTACGATTTTCAGACAGTATGGGCGCGGCAGAGCGCATCAATAATACCGTTTTCCCGACCGTTTACAGGATGTTCCTGCATTTTACGATATACCTATTCGTGGTTATTCTTTCCATAGCATTAAAAGACATTTGGCTGGTATATGAGATCCCGCTGTTGCTGCTTATATCATTCGTATTTTTTACTCTCGAAAAAACAGCCTACTACCTGCAGGATCCTTTCCGGAACAGGCCAAGCGACGTACCGGTTACCGCCATAGCCCGCACTATAGAGATTAATATAAGGCAACTGCTGAATGAAGATGAATTGCCGGAACCGGTGACAAAAGATGAATTTTATATAATGTAAGACTAGAGAAGCGCCTCATAAAGCTTGTAATTCTCATCATCAAAACAAACAAAAACCACCTCCTGTATAGTATCATTTTCTGAAACGAAATCCGACACGGTATTTACCGCGATTTCCGCTGCACGGTCTTTTGGGAAGTGATACACACCCGTACTAATACTCGGAAAGGCAATAGTTTTCAAACCTTTCTCCACAGCAAGCCTCAGGCTATTCTGGTAGGCATTTTCCAAAAATGCTTCCTCCCCACTATTACCACCATTCCACACAGGGCCAACAGTATGTATCACATATTTCGCGGGAAGCTTTCCACCGGTCGTTATAACTGCTTCACCAGTCCTGCAGCCACCCTGACTGTTGCGTATGGCGACACACTCCTCTAGTATTTCCGCCCCGCCAGCGCGGTGGATGGCACCATCTACACCTCCACCTCCCAATAGGGATGAATTGGCCGCATTTACAATCACATCGGCTTCTACTTTAGTAATGTCTCCCTGTATAACTTTTATCTTTGTATTCATAATCTTATATCTTTCCGTAATACATTGCTTTCACTATACCGTCTGAAAGTCCTATTTTAGGCACATAAATATTGCGTGCGCCACTCCACTTCATGGCATTTAGGTAAATCCTGGTAGCATATATAATAACGTCTGCACGGTCAGGGTTCAGCCCTAATTCCGAAATACGCTGCTCATAGCTGAGACTGTTGAGAAACTGGTATTGCGAATTGACATAAAAGTATGACAACGGCTTTTCCTGCTGCTTTCCTGACATTTTGAAGAGCTTGTTGATGTTACCGCCCGACCCGATAAGCGTTACGCTTTCATAAGGTTCCGTAACGGCCTTTATCCACTTCTCTATTTCAGTCCATACCACCTCGTTCACCATATTATTCAGCAGGCGTACAGTACCGTTCTTAAACGATTTGGCCGCAACGATCTTACCATCGGTAAACAGGGAAAACTCCGTGCTACCGCCACCAACGTCAACAAAGAGGTACGTATGTTCCGGCTTCAGGAATTCGTGCAGGTCGGTCGCGGCAATAATAGCTGCCTCCTTACGCCCATCAATAATTTCTATCTTTATACCGGCTTCACGTTCTATAATATCCACCACGTCTTTTCCGTTATCCGCTTCACGCATAGCAGAAGTAGCACAAGCCATATAGCGCTCTACTTTATGGACTTTCATCAGCAGTTTATAAGCTTTCATGGCATCTACCATGCGCTCTATATTTTCGTCTGATATCTCCCCAACCGTAAAAGCATCCTGTCCCAAACGTACCGGTACCCGCACGAGTGATGATTTATTGAATTGTGTTTCTTTGCCTTCCTGCTCTACAATATTGGTAACCAGCATCCTCATGGCGTTGGAACCAATATCAATCGCGGCATATCTTTTAATTGTAATCATTCTCTGGATTCTTAGATTTCCAAGGCGAACTTCTATGTCCGCCGTCTCAAAACTAAGCTTATAATTGTTCGTAAATCACTTCAAGTTTATCCCGGAAATAGTTGTAGGTTTCCAACTGCGCACGGAATGGCTTTTCGTCAGGCTTTTTGCGGTATTTATTCTCAAGCGTTTCACTGTGCAGCCGTGCCTTTACATTGGCTTTCCAGCCAATATCAAATACTTCAAGCATTTCCTGTTTAATATCTGCATCGTATATCGGGGCCGTTACTTCTACCCTGGCATCAAGGTTGCGCGTCATAAAATCGGCAGAGGAAATGAAAATCTCAGGATCTCCGCCATTTCCGAAAATATACACCCGCGAGTGCTCTAAATAATTATCAACGATGCTAATAGCCTCTATGTTCTCACTCATTCCCTGAACTTCCGGAATAAGGCAGCATATACCCCTGATGATAAGCTGAATCTTTACTCCCTCCCTACTGGCCTCATACAGTTTATCGATCATCCTGTAATCGGTAAGGCTGTTCATTTTCAACTTAATATAGGCCGGCTTACCCGCAATGGAATTTAATATCTCCCTGTCTATAAGTTTATAAAATTTCGATCTTGTATAATGTGGCGAAACGAACAGGTGCTTGTAACGGTGTACCCTGTAGTTTACATCAAAGAAATCGAAGATCTTGCTTACTTCCTTCATTATGGCCTGATGGCTGGTAAATAGTGTTACATCCGTATACACCTTGGCCGTAGACTCGTTAAAGTTCCCGGTCGAAATAAAGCCGTAACGCCTAACTTTACCGCTTTCAATACGCTCTACCACACATACTTTACTGTGTACTTTCAAACCTTTTACTCCAAAGATCAGGTTGATGCCTTCGGTCTGCATCATTTCAGCATAACTGATATTGCTGGCTTCATCAAAACGTGCCTGCAGCTCTATCTGCACGGTCACCTTTTTTCCATTCTTGGCAGCATTAACTAACGAACTGATAATCTGTGAGTTCTTAGCCAAACGATAAAGCGTTATTTTAATAGAAACAACCTGTGGGTCGAGCGCTGCTTCACGCAAAAATTTAATAACATAAGAAAAGGTCTGGTAAGGCGTATTGATCATATAATCCTTGTTCCTTATCTTCCTGAAAATACTGCCTTCAAGGCTAAGGCCATTTATAGGCAGCGGCACATTCTTTTGATATAGAAGATCCTGCCTGCCAAGGCTGGGAAAATCCATATAATCCCTGCGGTTATGGTAACGCCCTCCCGGGATAATACTGTCGGAAGAGTCGATCTCCATACGCATCAGGAAAAACTCCAGCGTATCTTTACCTATTGCCTGGTCGTAAACAAAGCGAACGGGCTCACCAATACGGCGTTCCTTTACACTTGTGGAGATCTTTTCCATAAGGCTTTTGCTTTGGTCGCTGTCAATCTCCAGCTGCGCATCACGGGTAATCTTGATCATGTGCGCCGATATACTTTCGTACTGAAAGATATTAAATATACTATGCAGGTTAAGACGTATAACATCATCAAGCATAATGATATACTGCTTTTCATTTGAAGAAGGCAGTATTACGAAACGATTGATCGTCTTGGGTATTTCGATTACCGCATAGCGCACTTCATGCTCCTCATCTTCATGCCCGGCTTTTGGCTCCATTACCAGCTTAACGGCAAGATAACCCGACGTGTCCTTCAACAATGGGAACTCCGTCAGATCATTCAGGATAATTGTTACCAGTTCCGGGCCTACCCGCTGGATAAAGAAATCTTTGATGAAGTTCTCCTGTTCCTTATTGATCTCGGTCTCGTCGACCATAAAGATATTTTCCTGCTCCAGTTCCTTTTCGATTATACTAAGGATACGAAGGCTTTCCGACTGCTGCTCAATCACGATCTCCGTAATCTCTTTGAGGAGCTTTTGGGCCGTGATACCGCCAAGAAGCTTCTCGCCCGTATCGCCCTCAAGGCTCAGGCGACGGATCGCTGCGTAGCGCACCCTGAAAAATTCGTCGAAATTGTTTGAAAATATCCCTAAAAATCTAAGTCTCTCAAGTAGCGGCACTTTTTCGTCCCCTGCCTCCTGCAACACCCTTGCGTTAAATGCCAGCCAGCTCTTTTCCCTGTCAATATACCTGTTTACCGGTGAGTGGTGGATCATGCTCTTTTAATTCTCTTGGAAATAATACTTTTTTTATTTTCCCTTTACGGATGGATTTCCAGTCGTCCTGATCGAACGAAAGGGATACAAAACCGGCTGTCGGAACGTTGTCCATAGCCTCGTTCCCAAAGGTATTAACAAAATTAGTAATAGCACCATTATGACCAAAAAGAATTAAGTTATCAAATTGGTTATCGCAGCTTTTTATGGCCGTTTCAAGTTTATCTTCATCAAAAGTATAGAGATCGTCCTTAAATACGATCGTCTCAATTGGTATTGAAAGGCTTTCCGCAAATATATACGCAGTATTCTTCGCTCTCTGCGCCGTACTGCTCCAGACAATAAAGGATTTGGGCAAATGTTCATCGGCACTGTTGGCAACCAGATGGGCGTCATTAATCCCTCTTTTTGAAAGCGGGCGGTCTTTATCCGCCAATGGGGCATCCCAGCTTGATTTCGCGTGGCGAATCAGGATTAAGTTTTTCATACGCTTGCGGTTTAAGTATTGGTAAATCAGAAAACTAAATATCCAAAAAAAACCGAAGCGACATTCCCTAAGAGATGTTAATTTGGTATTAAAATTCAGGTTACGGTGCCAGCCTGTCGGTTTTCCAGCCAAAATCATCCTGAAGCTTAAAGCGTATACGGTCATGCAGGCGGTTCGGCCTTCCCTGCCAGAATTCCATTTCCACAGGCTTTACAATGTAGCCCCCCCAATGTGCCGGGCGTCGTATATCCTTTCCTTTAAACTCCTTCTCCAGATCAGAAAGGTTGCCCTCCAGATACTCCCTGGATGGTATCACGTCACTTTGCGGCGACACCATTGCCCCGAGCCTGCTGCCTTCGGGGCGGCTTTCAAAATAACCGTCAGACAGATTTGCCGCCACTTTTTCCGCAACCCCTTTTATGATGACCTGCCTTTCCATCTCATGCCAAAAAAATGACAGGCATATGTGAGGGTTGGCTGCAATAGCCCTGCCTTTCTCTGAATTATAATTGGTATAGAAAATAAAGCCTTCGTAAGTAAACTGCTTCATTAGCACCACACGTGCTTTCGGGAAGCCATCCAGCCCCATGGTAGAAACCGTCATGGCGTTGACTTCGGCAGCACCTCCAAATTCCTCAACTTCCACAAACCAGTTGCGAAAAAGCGTTATCGGGTCTTCCGGAAGGTTTTCTTCGGTTAGCTGGCTTTTTTCGTAAGAGCGGCGATAGTTGCTTAGGTCGGTCATTTGTTCAGATGTCAGATTGAATTACTTATAACTTAAATTCGCATTCAGCGGGTTTTACGCAAGTTACTTACTATTGCGTTAGATATTATCGATCTGAAATTAAAACTCAAATATCTTTCCATCATCCGCGAGTTCAACATTTTCAAAAACAGTTTGCGCCTCCTGCTTAAATAGTTCCAGCTTGTCATAACGCGTAGAAAAATGCCCAAGGACTAATTGTTTGGCGTTGGCCAGTTTCGCTATTGTGGCAGCCTGTATGGCGGTGGTGTGCATTGTCCTTTCACACAAATGCGCTTCCGATTCCAAAAAAGTGCTTTCATGGTAAATTACATCCGTATTCATAATGTGGGGTACAATACTTTCATCGTATACGGTATCCGAGCAAAAGGCATAGCTCTTAGGCTGTTGCGGATCGAAAGTCAGTTCCGTATTGGGTATGATCCTGCCATCGTCGAGTTTTATGTCGCCACCGTTCTTTATTTTCTGATAGTACACCATATCGATGCCATAATTCTCAACAGCTTCAATATTCAGTTTGCGTTCTCCCGGCTTTTCGCGGAAGAGAAAACCATTGGTATAAATCCGGTGCATCAGCGGAATCGTGGAAACAACCACCTTGTCGTCCTCATAGACAATTTCAGGCTGGTCCGAATCCAGTTCATGAAAATAGAGGTTATAGCCTGTCCATGAATTTGAAAGCCTGAGCTGCAGCAATATGATCTCTTTTATACCTTTCGGGCCGTGTACATGGAGGTCGGTTTTACGGTTCAGCAATGAAAAAGTAGATACAAGCCCTATGAGACCAAAAAAATGGTCACCGTGAAGGTGGGAGATAAAGATATGGTTGATTTTTGAAAACCTTACCTTGTTCTTTCGTAACTGTACCTGCGTACCTTCCCCACAATCAATAAGGAACATCCTGTTTCTTATCTCCAACACCTGCGATGTAGGGTTGGTTAGGGTACGGGGGGTAGCGGCATAGCAGCCAAGAATAGTAAGGTTCATTCTTTAGTTCCGGGTATTGGTTCCGGGCTTAGCGTTAGTTGCATCACTAACAATAGAAACAATAAATAATCAGTTAAAAGCCAAGGTCACGCTCTATTTCTTCCATTTCGATAATATCGTTGGCCTCGAGCAAAGTTGGCACGACCACCATTTCGTCCGGCACATCGTTGTAGTCAAAGTCCTTTACCACGAGTACAAACGATTTCTTTGCCGCCCTGTGCTTATTGGAAAGCGGAAGGAATGTGAGTACATCTTCCAGCCCGATTAATCCGTCACCCGCAAGGTCGAGAATCAGGTTGCGTCCCTTAAAGCTGTTATATTCAGTAGTGACTTTCTCACGGAAAGCCGCCACATCATTTTGGGTATCTTTTATGGTAATGGTATGTCCTTTTTCTTCTACTTTCATTTGATGTAATACTGGTGATTTCTTAGGTTCTTAATGCTAAGATACGAAGTTCATTAAAAACTACAGGTCACTTAACCGTATTTTATGAATGAGAACTGCGACTGCAAACTGAAACTATTGCTTTATCTTCGAGGCCAGCAGGTATATCACGGCCATACGCACGGCAACGCCATTTTCTACCTGTTCCAATATTACGGATTGCTGCGAATCGGCTACATCGCTGGTGATCTCCACGCCACGGTTTATCGGTCCGGGGTGCATAATTACAACTTCTTTATCCAGCGAATCCAGCAAGGCCTTATCTACGCCATACTGCTGCGCATATTCGCGGGTGGAAGGAAAATAGTTAACGTCCAGCCTTTCGTTCTGTACGCGAAGCATATTCGCCACATCGGCCCACTCCAGTGCTTTACGAAGGCTAGGCTCTACTTTTACACCAAGGGAGTCAATATACCTCGGGATAAGCGTTTTCGGCCCGCATACGCGAACTTCTGCCCCCTGCATCTGCAAGGCAAATATATTGGATAGTGCCACCCTCGAATGGAGGATGTCACCTACTATAACTATTTTTTTACCGCCTACTTCTCCCAGTTTCTCCCTTATGGTAAAAGAATCCAGAAGGCCCTGCGTAGGATGTTCGTGCGCGCCGTCACCGGCATTTACAATACTGGCATTTACATTCCGCGACAGGAAATGTGCCGCACCCGGCCTTTCATGGCGCATCACCACCATATCCACTTTCATGGAAAGGATGTTGTTTACAGTATCGATAAGGGTTTCCCCTTTTTTAACGGACGATTGTGCCGCAGAAAAACTGATAACATCGGCAGAAAGCCTTTTTTGTGCCAGCTCAAAAGAAAGCTTGGTACGCGTACTGTTCTCGAAAAAGATATTGGCAATAGTGATATCCCTGAGGGAAGGCACCTTTTTTATAGGCCGGTTGATGACCTCTTTAAACTGGTCGGCCGTCTCAAATATCAGGTCGATATCGTTTTTAGTAATGTATTTGATCCCTAATAAATGGTCAACGCTTAGTTCTTTCATGTTGTTTGTGCAGTTAGCCCTTATACTAAATAAACACCGTCTTCGCCTTCATGTTCTTTCCAGGAAACCCTTACCTTTTCATCGTTAATGGCATCCACCTGGCGGCCCCTGTAATCGGGCTGTATGGGCAGGTGCCTGCTGAAACGGCGGTCGATCAAAACCATCAGCTCTATCTCTGCCGGCCTTCCGAAGGATTGTATCGCTGTAAGGGCCGCCCTGATACTGCGCCCAGTGTAGAGCACGTCATCAATAAAGACCACTTTTTTATCTTCCAGCAAAAAGTCGATCTCGGTGCGATTGGCTTCCAGCGGTTTGTCATGCCTGCGGAAATCGTCCCTGAAGAATGTAATATCCAGGAAGCCGAGTTGTATTGGCGGGACATTATACTCCTTCTCAAGAATGGTACGGATGCGTTCCGCGAGGAAACGGCCGCGCGGCTGCAGGCCAATAAGTACGGTGTTGGAAAAATCGAGATGCTTTTCGATCAACTGGCAGGCCAAACGGTGCAGGATGATATTGACTTCCCGTGAAGTGAGCAATATTTTCTGGCTCATGTGCGTGTGTTGTTTGGAGCGTAAAATTAGGAAAAAAATCGTAAACAATCCCATGCTTCCGTACTGTTTCACAAAATCCTAATAACTTGCCAATTAATTCAATCTTAACAAATTCCTGTACTACATATCCTAACTTTATAGTATAACCTAAAAAACAAAAAGTTATGCAAAACAGGATATTCAAACTGGGACTGTTCGCCATGCTTCTCGGCTGCCTTACAAGCTGTGAACTGGCCGGAGACATTTTTGAGGCCGGTATGTGGGTCGGCGTGATTATAGTTGTAGCTGTAATAGCGCTGATTATCTGGATAATCAGCCGTTTCAGGAAATAACAAAAGGGCCCTAAGAGGCCCTTTTGTTATATTTAGAATGTATTAATTATACATTTTCTTTCTAAGCTCCTGTACTTTTTCATCGTCCAGGTAATCGTCAAAACTCATATAGCGGTCGATCACGCCTTTCGGTGTAATTTCCAGCACACGATTGGCAACAGTCTGCGCGAACTCGTGGTCATGTGTGGTAAACAGCACCGATCCCTTAAAGTTCTTCAGCGAGTTGTTGAATGCCGTAATCGATTCCAGGTCAAGGTGGTTGGTCGGCTCATCGAGCATCAGCACGTTGGCACGAAGCATCATCATACGCGATAGCATACAACGGACTTTCTCACCTCCCGAAAGCACCCTTCCCGTCTTTAGCGCCTCTTCACCGCTAAAGATCATTTTACCAAGGAAACCGCGGATATAAACTTCATCACGCTCTTCCTCTGTTTTAGCCCATTGGCGCAGCCAGTCTACCAGAGTAAGGTCATTTTCAAAGAACTCGTGGTTGTCTGCAGGCAAATACGACTGGATGGTTGTAATACCCCAATCAAATGTACCGCTATCCGGCTTCATGTTACCATTAAGTACCTCATAGAAAGCCGATGTAGCCCGTGAATCTTTCGAGAACACAACGATCTTATCGCCTTTTGCCATATTCAGGTCAACGTTTTTAAAGAGTACCTCGCCATCTACCGAAACGCTAAGGTCTTTAACATTAAGGATCTGGTCGCCTGCTTCACGCTCCTGGTCGAATATAATAGCAGGATACCTGCGGCTTGAAGGCTTGATATCATCCACCTTAAGCTTCTCGAGCATTTTTTTACGGCTTGTAGCCTGCTTCGATTTTGCAACGTTGGCGCTAAATCGCATAATGAACTCCTGTAGCTCTTTCTTCTTCTCATCTGCCTTTTTGTTCTGCTGGGCCCTTTGCCTTGCAGCAAGCTGGCTCGATTCATACCAGAAAGTATAGTTACCTGAGAAGTGGTTGATTTTACTGAAGTCAATATCAGAAATATGGGTACATACCGCATCAAGGAAGTGACGGTCGTGCGATACTACAATTACAGTATTGTCATAATTGGCCAGGAAGTTCTCCAGCCATGATATGGTTTCAAAGTCAAGGTCGTTGGTAGGTTCGTCCATGATAAGCACATCCGGGTTGCCAAAAAGCGCCTGTGCCAGGAGCACACGCACCTTAAGCTTTCCATCCATATCACCCATTAGCGTATAGTGGAATTCCTCACCAATACCAAGGTTAGACAGCATCGCAGCAGCATCGGAATCAGCATTCCAGCCATTCATTTCTTCAAATATTACCTGCAATTCTCCTACCCTTTCACCATCTTTATCAGAGAAATCCGGCTTAAGATAGATCTCATCCATCTCCTTTTTAACGGCAAACAGGGTCTTGTTACCCATCATCACAGTCTCAAGTACCGTATGCTCATCAAACATATTGTGGTTCTGACTAAGAACAGACATACGTTTGCCCGGCTCCAGATGTACGTGGCCTGATGTTGGGTCGATATCTCCCGCAAGTATTTTTAAGAATGTAGATTTTCCGGCTCCGTTGGCACCAATAATACCATAACAGTTACCCTGTGTAAAAGAGGTATTCACCTCATCGAAAAGTATCCTCTTACCAAACTGTACCGATAAATTTGAAACTGATAGCATTTTTAAAATTTTTTGCAAAAGTACAAAAAATAAAGGCGTAATGCTTTATGAGAAAGCAATTCTTATTTTAACGATGTTTTAACAAAATTGAAAATTCATTAGAATATTTTTGTTTTTGCCCAACACATTAACGAATGTCCTTACTATACAGAACTATTACACTGGTATCATGTTATCTTTTACTTGCCTCTTGCGGGAAAGACGACAACTATACCGCATACTTTGGAGGACAAGTCGCTAATCCCAGGGTTAACTATGTGGTTTTCAGTAAGGATAACAAAGTGATCGATACCCTACGGCTCGACAAGAACAACCGTTTTTTTATCAAATTCGATTCATTGACACCAGGCCTTTACACCTTTAAGCATGAACCTGATTACCAGTATGTTTACTTTGAGAAGAACGACAGCATCATGGTATCCATAAACCCTTCTGATTTCGACCAGTCTATTGTATTCAGTGGAAGAGGCGATCGAAAGAATAACTTTATGATGGAGCTGTTCCTGATGCATGAGGCCGACCGTAATGCCGGATATGGGATTTACGATTATGACTATAACAAATTCAGGAAAAATATCGACTCAACATATTCTGCAAGAAAGGAATACTATAACAAAAGTAAAGCAGATATTAAGTGGAACGACGATTTTGATTTCTATGCCAAATCCCGGTTAAACCTTAATTACTATACTAAGAAGGAGTATTATCCTTATGTTCATGCCCGAAGGACAGGCAAAAACACGCTTCCTCAGTTGCCAAAGGACTTCTATGATTTCAGGAAGACTATGGATTTCAACGACCCTAAGCTCATAAACTACTCTCCTTACATACGTTACCTTACAGCAATGGTAAACAATATGGCTATTACAAATGGCTTTAAAAAAGGCAGCCTTCAGGAAGACCCCCTGCGCGACAACATTCGCAAGCTGGACATGACTGACTCCGTATTTAGCAACAAGATTGTAAAGAATGAGATGCTTAATAATATCGCTTTCTCATATTTACTTGAAGACCAAAATATTACAAACAATCAAAAGTTTTTGCAGCGCTACATGCAGTTGTCCAGCGATACCAGTAAGGATAACGAGATCCGTAAGATCGGTGAAGCCATAAAACTCCTCAAACAAGGAGCCAAGCTGCCTGAAGTATCCTTAGAAAACACTGAAGGGCACCCATTTAATCCTGAAAAGGACATCAAAAAAAAGACCGTGATATTCTTCTGGACCAGTTGCGCCAGAGCACAGCTGGCTCCCATGTACGACAAGGTAAAATCCCTTCAGGCACAATATCCGAATGTGGATTTTGTAGCAGTAAATGTGGATGAGCATTCAGAATGGAAGAAACGCGTAGGCCAGTTTGACAATAAAAGCGTTATACACCTGAGAGCAAACGATTTTTACGAGCTGCGTGACAAATGGGTGATTACCAAAATCTCCCGTACCATCATTCTAAATCCTGATGGCACAATCAAAAATGCTTTCACCAACCTGATGGAACCTGGCTTCGCACAGGAGTTAAAATAAGGCCGAAAAGCTAACTCCTCATCAATACTACGAGTACTTATTGATTAAAAACAAAAAAGGCATAAAGCAAACTTGCCCTATGCCTCTTCAATTATGTCTTAAAATATTATCTTGAATAATTCGGTGCTTCCTTAGTAATCGTCACATTATGAGGATGGCTTTCGGAAATACCGCTTGACGTGATGCGAACAAACCTTCCTGTCTCCTGTAGCGTGGGGATATCTTTGGCGCCGCAATAGCCCATTCCGGCACGAAGCCCGCCTACGAACTGCAGCATGCTTTCAAACAGCTCACCTTTGTAAGGCACCCGGCCCACAATACCTTCCGGAACCAGTTTCTTTACGTCGTCTTCCACATCCTGGAAATAACGGTCTTTAGAGCCTTCCTTCATTGCCTCTACCGACCCCATGCCACGGTACGACTTAAACTTACGTCCCTCGAAGATGATTGTCTCGCCAGGAGATTCCATCGTTCCTGCTAACAGTGACCCAAGCATAACGCAGTCAGCTCCGGCGGCAATGGCTTTCGGGATATCACCAGTGTACCGTATACCACCGTCGGCAATAACCGGAACACCGGTGCCCCTTAGCGCGGCAGCTACCTCAAGCACCGCAGAGAACTGCGGGAAACCTACACCGGCAACCACCCTTGTAGTACAGATAGAACCCGGCCCGATACCCACCTTAACGGCATCAGCGCCATTTTCGGCAAGATACAGCGCCGCTTCGGGAGTAGCAATATTTCCAACTACCACATCGAGGTTGGGAAATTTAGCCTTTACTTCCTTCAGTACACTTACCACGCCTTTGGTATGGCCGTGCGCCGTATCAATGATTACAGCATCCACACCGGCATTTACCAGTGCTTCGGCACGCTGAACGGCATCGGCAGTAACGCCAAGGGCCGCGGCAACACGAAGGCGGCCGAACTTATCTTTATTCGCTATAGGTTTTTGTGTGAGTTTGGTTATGTCTCTGAAGGTAATCAGCCCAACGAGTTTGTACCCGCTATTTACCACCGGAAGCTTCTCGATCTTATTCTGCTGCAGGATTCCCTCGGCCACATCAAGCGTGGTGCCCTCCCCTGCTGTTACCAGGTTTTCAGAGGTCATCACTTCAAGTATCGAGCGCTGGTTAGCCTTCTCGAAACGCAGGTCGCGGTTGGTTACGATCCCTTTCAGGATTCCGTCAGCATCCACCACAGGGATTCCGCCGATACCGTACTCGCGCATCACGTTCTTGGCATCACCCACATTGGCTGTAAGGGGCAAAGTAACCGGATCGATGATCATGCCGGATTCGGCGCGCTTTACTTTGCGTACTTCTGTAGCCTGCTGCTCTATCGTCATATTCTTGTGCAGTACGCCAATACCGCCCTCACGGGCCATCGCGATAGCCATAGCGCTTTCGGTTACGGTATCCATCGCGGCAGAAACCACGGGAACGTTTAGTGTAATGTTGCGGGAAAATTTAGACTGTATGCTTACTTCGCGGGGTAAAACTTCAGAGTAGTTGGGAACAAGGAGAACATCGTCGTAGGTAAGGCCTTCTCCGATGATCTTAGTTGTGTGTGCTTTCATCGTTGCAATTTGTAGTTAAATTGCATGCAAATATAGTGAAAATTAAATTACAAAAGACAAATACCGAATTTCAAATCAATAGAAATATTCAACCATTATAGTTTAAAAGTTACAAGGGAATTTCATAATTTACCTGCAAAATTTGATTCAATAGATATGACAAGGATAATCAGACTACTCACTATTTATATATTGCTATTTTACACATCAATTGGATTTTCTCAGAAATTGCTTACATCATGGAGCCAACAAAATATTGATAATTACACTAAAGAAATGTATGACGCTGCACAGCAACTTACCCCCGGTGAATTATTAGATAAAAATAAAAACGATGTTTATTGGAGCGAAGTATTCCTTACTCTGAATGCTTCGGTAAATAATTATTCGAATGACAGTAATTACCTTAAGGAATTAGCGAAACAAATAACAAATACTAAAGAAACAAAACTCAAGGGTACAAGCAGGCTTATTATTTGGGACAGGATAACCAGCGGCGATATAATTTTTGAAGGAAAAGGCCTCGTAATAGATAATGACTTATTTAAAACTGGCGGAAGGGCAAATCAAATTCTTCAAAACCTTACAAAAAAAAACTTTGGGTACGTAACCATTAATTCTACACCAAAAGAACTTGAAAATCTTAAAAATAATGGCTGGATTATTTGTCAGGTAAACCAACTGAAGAATACAAACCAATTGAATATGTGAATGCAAAGATTGCGGAAGTGAGTAGCCAGGAAGCCGTTCATGCATTAATTATATCCTTACAGGATAATGCAATTAAAGATGAAATTACCAAAAAATGCCTTAAAAATGTTTATCAGCTTGATGAAATGCCAACTGATAAAAGTTCCTCAGCAGTTTACTGCAATCCTGACACATATACCATAGCATATTTAGGAATGTTGTTTGGTAATGAAAAAGCTGATGAGAAGAAAAATGCTAAATGGTGGTTGGAATTTTGGAACCAAAATCATAATAAATTAAAGTGGAATTCTGAAAAAGGAATTTATGAAATTAAAAAGTGATACAATTTGACGTAAATCCAAAAAATTAAAGTTGTTAGACAAATCTTTCATTATCATGAACACCGAAAAAACTTTCCGAACCAAAACAGGCTATTGCCATATCCTTCCCGATAAGATCGTACTGACGAGGGATGGTATCATCGGGAATATGGCTAAAGTAACTGTCGGGAATAAAATTACCAGGATATTGATAATTTACGGTGCTATTGCAGCGATCTTTTTCTATCTTGCTTATAACAGCTATACCGATGGGCAGATTGCCTTCTGTACATTATACTGTGCGGCAGGCTTATACCTCATTTACGGGATAAGCACCAGCATCAACAATTCCTCCACGCCGGTAATAGAGCGAAGTACAATTAAGTCCGTAACCTATAAAAAAGCCATTCACGGGTTAACGCGTTCAAGGTTTGAAGTGCTATTTAATGATAATGGTAAAATAAAAAAGCGGCTGATATTGCTTCCGGGGTCATTGTCGGGCGGACCGGATGAAACGGATAAGGCTTTAGAAATTATGCAGGAAGAAAATTTATTGACGTAAATCGGATCTCCCGGCCTTTGTTGTTATTGTACCTATTAAAATGCATTATGAAACCCAAAAAATTTATGCTACTTTCACGGCATGAATACCTTTCTCTTCATTACCGTTACCCCGCCCTGATTTAAATACCCGATACGGCAACGCTTCTGATATTTAAATAATCCTGTGCCCTCAAAAGGGCGCACTTTACCTATTCCTTAATGATGAAAAAAGTTTTCAACCTGTTCGACTTTTCGCAAAAAGTAAACTATAAGAACGAAATACTGGCCGGATTCACCGTAGCCATGACCATGATACCCGAATCGCTGTCCTTCGCCATACTTGCCGGGTTTCCGCCGTTGGCAGGCTTGTATGCTGCCTTTATCGCGGGTCTATTTACGGCAATATTCGGTGGAAGGCCTGGCATGATCTCGGGCGGGGCGGGCGCTACTGTGGTGGTGCTTATTGCTCTGATGCAGTCACACGGCATCGAATACGTGTTTGCCGCTGTAGCACTGGCTGGGGTTGTCCAGATCTTTATCGGGTTGTTCAAGCTTGGTAAGTTCATACGGCTGGTGCCGCAACCTGTAATGTTCGGATTTGTGAACGGCCTCGCGGTTATTATCTTCATGTCACAGATGGAGCAATTCAAAACTATTGTAAACGGCCGGGTGGAATGGCTGTCGGGCAACGCACTCTTTGTAATGCTCGGGCTTGTTGCGCTTACCATAGGCGTAGTGCTGCTATTCCCTAAGCTAACGAAAGCCATACCTGCTTCACTGGTGGCTATCATTGTAGTGTTTGCCGTGGTAATGCTCTTCGGTATCGACACCAAAACCGTAAGCGATATTGCGTCGGTTCAGGGCGGCTTCCCTCCTTTCCATATCCCTGGGATCGACTTAAGTTCTGAGACCTTTTATATCATAGCACCCTACTCACTCATCGTTGCAGCAGTCGGCCTGACAGAAGGCCTGCTCACGCTGAACCTTGTCGATGAAATCACAGGAACGCGCGGCAACAGTAACAGGGAGTGCATCGCGCAGGGCGGTTCCAACATCCTGAACGGGTTCTTTTACGGTATGGGGGGCTGCCCAATGATCGCGCAGACACTGGTCAACCTGTCCGCAGGGTCAAGGGCGCGCCTATCGGGCATCATCGCCGCGCTGACGATATTACTCATCATCCTTTTCGGAGCGCCTGTAATAGGCCGACTGCCCATGGCCGCACTGGTAGGCGTGATGGTTATGGTAGCCATTGGCACTTTCGAATGGGCAAGCTTTCGTATCATCAACAAAATGCCGCGTCACGATATCTTTGTAGGCATACTCGTAGCGCTGATTACCATACTGTTGCACAACCTCGCACTGGCAGTACTTATCGGTGTGATCATTTCAGCTTTGGTCTTTGCCTGGGAAAGCGCCAAACGCATCCGTGCGCGTACGCATACCGACGCCGCTGGCGTAAAGCATTACGAAATCTACGGCCCCGTATTCTTCGGTTCGGCAATGGCCTTTGTGGAGAAATTCGACGTTGCGAACGATCCGCAATATATTGTGGTCGATTTTAAGGAAAGCCGTGTGGCGGATATGTCGGCTATTGAAGCGCTCAACAGCATTACGAAAAAATATGCCGCGGCAGGAAAGTCGGTCGAATTGAGGCATCTTAGCCCCGATTGCAGGGAACTCCTGAAAAATGCCGAAGCTGTTATCAGCGTCAACATAACTGAAGACCCGATCTACACTATTGCAACAGAAAAAAGCTGATTGGTAGCCTAATTCCAAAATATAAAATTTTCAGCAAAAAACGTGTTTTTTTGTCGAAAATATTCTTATATATTCGCACCGTAAAAAAACCAATCCCTTAATATGAAAAAACTTTTACTAGTATCTGCTTTCTTCAGCATTTCACAGTTTTACGCACAAGATGGCACGCTTGACGCAAACTTCGGAAACGGAGGTAAAGTAGTCACAACTGTAAACGGGCTGGAAAAAGCGCATGGCCTTGTAGTACAGACTGATGGCAAGATCGTAGTGGCGGGCTATACCTATAATGCCAATACCGGAAATGACTTCCTTTGTATCCGGTATAACGCCAACGGAACGCTTGACACGACTTTCGGAAACAACGGTATCGCTACCTTTGACGTACAACCGGGGGGCGATGACATGGCCTACTCTATTGATATTGACAACACGGGCAAACTGTTTCTCGCGGGCTACTCCGATGATGGCAGCAACAAAAATGGAGCAATTATCAAGCTGAATACTGACGGGTCGCTGGATACGACTTTTGGTACAGGCGGAAAAGTACTGACGGACTTCACTCTCAGCGGAAATAACCCCACCATAAGGCAGGACGAATTTAAGGTGGTAAAAGTACACCATGCTACAGGCAAACTGGTGGCAGCCGGTACTTCCTTCCTTGCTACAAACGATTCAAAGCCTATTTTTGCACGCTATAATGCCAATGGTGACCCGGATACTTCTTTTTCAGACGACGGCAAGATCAATCAGCTGGCAAACCCTATAACCGGCTGGACGTTCCACTTCGTGATCGAAGACCTTGCGATCAAGCCGAATGGTAAGATAACGGCTGTGGGATGGATAAAGCCTACTACCGGCGCTACTTTCTATAATGCCGACCATTATGAAGTAAGGCTGAACAGCAACGGTACACTGGACACCACTTTTGCACAAACCGGGTATGATACCGACCTTTTCGCTACCAGCGACAATAAGACGTATGCTATTATCCTTAATCCGGACGACAGTTTCTATTTTGGAGGGCAACATCCGTGGAATAACGGCATGAACAGACTTTATATCGGTATGACCAATGCTACAGGATCTTCTACCGATAACGCCACTTTTGAATTTTGGGAGAATGCACAGCCAAGCTGTTATGCACTCCTAAAAGACAGTAACAACAGGTTTATTACCGGAGGTGCCATGATCGACGGAGCAACAGGCAACTCTGTCTTCCTGCTTACCAGGCTGAAATCTGATTATTCGGTTGACAGTACATTCGGTACCAACGGCTATACCACTACCCACTTTGACAATGCCCTAAATGAAGGACGCGATATGAAGTTCCAGACAGACGGAAAGATCGTAGTCGCCGGTTTTTCGGGTAACAGGGTAGCTGTAGCACGTTATAATGGCAGTACTCTCGGCACGGAAGAAATTGCCGCGCAAAGCTCCGTGAAACTTTACCCTAATCCTGCAACGACACAAATCACTATAGAGCTGGGAGATAACAGCACTGCTGCCCGTTATAATGTGACCGATATCAACGGAAGGATCGTTGCGACAGGCCAGTTGTCAGGCAGTAACCAGATTAATGTAGAGAGTCTTGTTCAGGGTGTTTATTTTGTAAATATTTCCGATTCAGGAAAGACTGCAAACCTTAAGTTTATCAAACAATAAAAAATTATTTTATATTGAATCAGGAGCCCGTATTGTTACGGGCTCTTTATTTTTCTGTCGGTTTAACCTTTCCTTACCAACCTCCTGTTTTGTAATCCCCTAACTTAGGGATATGGAAAATATCTTTTTTAAAGACTGGAGCGGGATCAAAGATGTGGCGCTGTGCAGCGTTATCGCATTTCTTACGCTTTTTATCCTGATACGAATATCGGGAAAACGTACGCTCGCTAAACTCAACGCTTTTGATTTCATTGTAACCGTAACGCTTGGCTCGACACTTTCTTCTATGATACTGGCCAAGGTAACCCTTACGGAAGGCACGGTTGCCCTCGTTATCATTGTGATAATGCAATACGCGCTGGCATGGCTTGCAGGATCGAATGAAACGCTGGAAAAGTTTATAAACAGTAAGCCATCACTGCTCTATTATGATGGAAATTACATGAAAGATGAAATGAAGCGTGAGGGAATTACCAAAGAAGAAATACTCGCAGAGATACGCCGCTACCGACTGGAACGAATGGACGATGTAAAGGCCGTGGTACTGGAACTTAACGGAGAGTTTTCGGTAATTAAAAAATCACCTCTTCCTGTAGGCAGTTCTTCGCTGGATGATGACAACCTGAGGAGTTAATTCTTCCTGTTATCGAAGTAATGCAATACAAAGAGATTTATCCTGTGTTCAAAATTGGAATCCCATTTCGAATGCAGCGCAGCGAAGTTGAGAAATCTCAACATATATACGATTAGACAGATTTCTCCTGCGGTCTAAATGGAATACGTTCCTTAAATATTCAAAATAGTCCTTATAAGTTATCAAACCTATACCCTATTAAAAACATATCAACCGTTAATGAAATTCCCCAAAAAGCTTGGTTGCTTCATTATACGCGCTTTCGAAACTCATAGCGCGCAGGTTGTGGCCGGCTTTTTCCGCTGTAAAATACGATAGCATTTTTTCAGTCGGCATATTGCCTGTAAGGTCATCTTTAGCCATTGGGCATCCGCCGAACCCCTGGATAGCGCCATCGAAACGCCTGCAGCCCGCCTTATATGCAGCATCTACTTTTTCGTGCCACTTATCGGGTGTAGTATGCAGGTGGGCGCCAAATTCAATGCCCGGATATTTCGGAATCAGGTTAAAGAACAGGTAGTCAATCACTTCGGGTGTGGAACTGCCTATGGTATCGGACAACGAAAGGATCTTCACGCCCATACCGGCAAGCTTTTCCGTCCACTCTCCCACTATCTCCAAATTCCAAGGGTCACCATACGGATTGCCAAATCCCATAGAAAGATAGGCTACTACCTCTTTGTTCGCCTTGTCCGCGATATTGAGGATTTCCTGTAATGTCACGAGCGATTCCGCAATGGTCTTATGCGTGTTCCGCATCTGGAAGTTTTCCGATATAGAGAACGGATAGCCCAGATACTGTATGGGAGCGTGTTGTGCGGCGGCTTCAGCGCCCTGTGTATTGGCAATGATAGCGAGCAGTTTGCTTTCGGTGTCAGAGAGGTCGAGCGCGGCAAGCACTTCAGCTGTGTCCTGCATCTGCGGGATAGCTTTGGGTGAAACAAAGCTCCCGAAATCGAGGGTATCAAAACCCACCCGCAACAGCGACTGGATGTAACTGATCTTTCTTTCGGTAGGTATAAATGCCTTGATGCCCTGCATGGCGTCGCGCGGACATTCGATGATCTTGACTTTGCTCATAGGAGTCCAAAGATAAAAAAGAATTAGTTTTTACGAAATCGATTTCTGTTTAAGTTTATAGTTTCAAAAAAAATCGGGCTTTTTTAAGAATTCTGTATTAACCGTAAAATATGTTTATCCCTAAAACCGTTAATGTAAAAATATACTTATAAAATTTGAACACGGGAGATATTAAAATAACGCTGGCCATGGTTATACTTATCTGCATGGGCTGCAGTGACAGGAAAGCCGATCCGCGAAGGCATTACAAAGCCGTAAGTGGTGAAAACACCGCGTTGCTTTCTATTACCGAGTCTGAAAGTAAGTTTTATGGCGAATACGAAATTCAGTACGGCCTAACCGGAAAAGATTCGGGCACGGTACGCGGCGTAAAGGTGGGCGATACATTGCGGGGCATTTATCATTACAGGTCGTACGGCGGTGGCAAAGTAACCAAACCGTTTATCCTCCTGCGAAAAGGCAGCACCTTTAAATTAGGCAGCGGCGCCGAAACCAACTACCTCAACACGCCTTTTTACGTACCGGAATCCGTTGAATTTAACGACTCGAACTTCCTGTTTAAACCATTGAACCGGGATGATGCAAACAAAATGCAAGACGCCCCGTAAAAGCGCCTGGCTATTTTCCCAGTATCTTGTTACATATCTTTTTAATCAGCCCCGGGCCTTCATAGATGAACCCTGTGTACAACTGAACCAGGCTTGCACCGGCTTCCAGTTTTTCAATGGCATCTTCAGCAGTGTGAATCCCACCCACCCCTATTATTGGGAATGCCTTGTTGCTTTTCTGCGAAAGAAAACGGATCACCTCTGTAGAGCGTTTGGCAAGCGGCTTTCCGCTAAGCCCACCGGTTTCCGATTTATTTTCCGATTGCAGCCCTTTGCGGGAAATTGTAGTGTTGGTAGCAATTACACCGGCAATTTTCGTCGTCTTCACAATATCAATAATATCCAGAAGCTGCTCATCAGTAAGGTCGGGCGCAATCTTTAAAAGTATCGGCTTGGCTTTAGGCTTGGCATTATTCTTATCCTGAAGGGTTTGCAGCAGTTTTGTCAGCGGTTCCTTGTCCTGTAGTTCACGCAGGTTCGGTGTGTTGGGCGAACTTACATTCACCACAAAATAATCTACATAATCGTAAAGTGCGTCGAAGCAAATCTCATAATCACTTACAGCATCTTCATTCGGCGTTACTTTATTCTTGCCTATGTTTCCACCAATAAGCACATGGCCTTTCCCTTTCGGATTGCTCTTCAGGCGTTCCACAGCCGCTTCTACCCCACCATTATTAAACCCCATACGATTGATGATAGCGCTGTCTTCCCTTAGACGGAAGAGGCGTTTTTTGGGGTTGCCATCCTGTGACTTTGGTGTTAACGTACCGATCTCTATAAACCCGAAGCCAAGCCCGCCAAGCTGTTTGTAGAGCTTGGCGTCTTTATCTAGCCCGGCAGCAAGCCCCACAGGATTTTTGAACTTCAGCCCAAAAACTTCAAGTTCGAGGCGCGGGTCGGAAACTTCGTAAACCGATCGCAGTATGGATTTTACACCGGGAACGGCATTTAAAAAACGTATGGATGAAAATGTAAAGTGGTGCACTTTTTCGGGATCGAACCGAAAAAGCAAAGGCCTGATAACTGATTTGTACATTGTTGTTGTGTTGTTGGCTGCAAATTTAAGATTATATAGCAGATTAATAAAGCGCTTCCTGTAAAATTCATCCT
>Ga0308157_10000718_pt1 | contig 92472 bp, 89 predicted proteins | sample PhyBR1_FD_201035 | JGI IMG/M metagenome (GOLD analysis project Ga0308157, IMG submission 201035) | Phyllosphere microbial communities from UC Gill Tract Community Farm, Albany, California, United States - DLSLB.R1 | ecosystem: Host-associated > Plants > Phyllosphere > Unclassified | place: USA...
TAAAACGCTATGGCTATACCTATGATGGATTAAACCGTCTTTCAGCAGGTTTTTACCAGAAACAGGGTAACGAAACCGCCAAAGAATATTTTGAAATTCCTGAATATGATATGAACGGAAACATTACGAGGCTGAAAAGATCAGGCGCATTGCAGGCAGGAAATACAGCAGCTGTTGTGATTGATGATTTAAGATATGATTATACAGGCAATAAGCTGACTAAGGTGACCGATGCTCAGCAGAATCCATCAGGGTATCCATATCTTGCCTATCCCGGGACAATTGGATATGATAATGATAATGATAATGATAATGGCAGCGGCAATGGGAATATGACCAGTCACCCGGATAAAGGCATTTCTTCAATTCAATATAATTATTTAAATTTACCGAAACAGATTACCCAAAACTCAAATCTCACTCAATATACCTATAGGGCAGATGGAGTAAAAGTAAAGAAGCTCTTTAAGAACCTGGAAACCTATTATTTGGATGGCTTTCAGTATAAATCTACGTTTGGTATAGAATCATGGAATGGAGAAGGAACTTACCATCCCAGCCCCAATGAAGTTCCAGTCTTAAAGCTCAGGATCATCCCTACCTCGGAAGGATATTATGATGCTCTTTTGGACCGTTATGTCTACAATTTCACCGATCATCTAGGAAATGTAAGGTTAAGCTACACAGATAAAAGCGGAGATGGAATTATCCAGCCAAGAAGATACAATGCAGCTAATTGTACAGGCTGGTTTTGTATAGATGACTGGAGACCTGGAGAAATTGTAGAGGTAAATAGTTATTATCCTTTTGGATTGCTGCATGATTACACAGCAACAACACAGAATGCTTATCAATACAAGTACAACGGCAAAGAGCTACAGGAGACAGGAATGTATGATTATGGTGCGAGGATGTATATGCCGGATTTGGGAAGATGGGGTGTTGTGGATCCGCTGGCGGAAACATCTAGAAGATGGAGCCCTTATACCTATGCCTATAATAATCCGATAAGATTTATTGATCCGGATGGGAGAAAGGGAAAAGATTGGTATCAAAATAATATGACACAAAATATTCACTGGCGTGATGGTAGTGATGAAATTGAAGGTCAAACCAACTTAACGGCTATAAACAACACAAAGGTACTTGGTATTGAAAATGGACAGACTGTTCAGGAATATAATTTAAATTCTGATGGATCATTTACAGTAGATGGAGAGTTGTTCAATAATGGGGAATCGGCGACAACCTTGATAGGTACAACAATTACGAGTAAGCCTGGTTTTGACCTTGGTAAATGGTTATCACATTTAGGAGACGAAGGAGGTAATTATTATACTAACCTAGGAGGAGCGGCACCATTAAATTATGAAAACCCATTTTTTAGAGGTGATATAGATAAAATAGTGAGTTTAGATGGTTTTATGGGAGGAATGGTTAATAGTTTAAGTAGAGGGAACGATCATACAGACAAGGTAAACTTTATGGTAGATTTCATGTCATTAATTGACTTGGGGGTGTCTGCAATAACTGGAAAAAGTAAAAATGACACTGTTTATTTAAGAGATTATACCTTTAACAAAGAAGGAATTCAAGACACTTTGTATCAAACACCTGTAAAGAAGGGTGAAACTTGGAACAATGCTTGGGAAAGAGTTTATAAGACAGCAGATTCAACAAAACGATCTAAATATTAAAAATGAATATGAATAAGTATATTGTAGTATACGTATTTTTGTTTTTGTTTTTTTCATGTAAAAAGCAAAAAAAGGAAAGTTATAGTGATTTAAACTCAACTCAGTATTTTTCAACTGCAACTGATTTAAAAAACTTAACGAATATTGGCAAACATAAAATAAATGATTCCATATATAAAATAATTGGAAAATTTAACGCTTATGATATAGTGGGATATGTGAAACCTAATAACAAAAGGACTGGATGGTGGGAAGCAAAAGACCGTAAGACTAACGAATTAATAGCAAGACTTGAATATCGAATCATCGATAATAAAGAATTTGTTAACCAATTTGTCTTATATCAAAAGGGAAAAATAGATACGTTAAATAGCAAATTTTATAGTTTAAAAAAAACGATAAATTCTATAAAGTATAAATTTTACACGCCAGATCAGCTAAAAGCTGTTCGATCTGAAGGAAAGTTATATTATGGCTATTTTTCTAATGAGGAAGGTAAAAAACATTTAGAATGCAAGTGCACGAAAATTAAGAATTCTTTTGATTGTGAATTTTTGATTCCAATAAATATGAATAAAGAGACAATTATTCGGGGCAATTTTTGGCAAATGTTTCAATTAGAGAATGGAGATATTGGTCAGAACGATATTTATGTATTAGATACCATAAATCAAAAACTTTCAACTTCAACCGTAGAACTTTTAAAGTCAAAATAATAACAAGCCACTCAATGAGTGGCCTGTTGTCTTTTAACGAGGAATTTTGTTCATAGGCTTGCAAAACAGCTATAATCATTAATGTTAAGGTACAATCTGAGGATAAAAATGCTATTAAGTAATTTAAGTTGGAAATATTGATCAAAATTGTCATACAGGAAACAACTATGATGAAATTTCAAATCCTTATGCCAAAGCAAAAATTGATAGTGTAATAAAGGCTAAAAAAAGATAATATGAGAAGCTTGAGTTTTCCGGTTGTGATAACTATTTTATTGTTCCCGTCTTGTAAAAAAGACAAGGAGAACTATATGGAAATAACCAAAACGAATAAAGCAACAACAAAAACAACTTATGAAAAAGGAAATGTTTAGTAATTGAAATTAATAAAAAATAAAAAAATGCATATATTGTTAACCATTTATTTGATGATAACTTTAATCGTAGACGCTTATGTAGTGCGGAATTATATGATTAATATCTCAAATGAAACAAATTTTGAAAATATCACATTACTAATTTTAAGCATATTAGACATTTACTTTACCGTTTTGCTTTTTAAATGGAATAAATGGGGTTTATATGGACTTGGTATTTCCTCATTATTTATGTTTGTTTATAATCTTATTAATGGATCTGGCTTTTTATTATCCCTACTTGGGTTATTTGGTTTTGTTATAATATGTGCTTTATTGTTTTTAAGAAAAGAAGGTAAAAGTGGTTACGAAAATCTACAATAAAATCCAACAATTTATAATTATGAATAATCAAGAACTTATAGAAAAAAGTATTTAGAATCTACAAAAGGGATAAGAAAAGAATGGTTTTTAGTGAAATACCTCTCTGGTATACTTATGTTATAAATCTACCCTTAGATTTACAGATCACTTATCTAACTGTTATATTGGAAAATTAGGTTTTTAATTGAGGGTTTCACCAATATTTTTCGAACTCTTATGACCAATTTACAAACGTAACAATCGAATCCTTAATTGAAATTGGAGTCTTCACAGTAATTGTACAGTGAACTAGTTTAAATGATATTGAATTCCGAAACGCTTTAATGAAAAAGTCTCTTAAGAAATTATACGACGAAGATGTTTTAGAGGAACCTCTTAAAGAATTAGATGATATTTATTATGATGTCGTAGACGAAGATATTGTAGAGCTTTTGGCGGAATATCTCAGAAGAGTTCGGATGATTTTTGAAACCGATTACTAAAAATATGATAACATACAAAGGAATTCAAATAAATGTAGTGGACAATCTTTATATTGAGACAAAAGAATTAGTTTCTTATATTTCTAAAGAGATTAGAGTTGCCATTGGTAATAATCAGTCTGAAGATTATATAGAAGTTATTAAATATATTGTTGATTATATTGTTGATAGTAAGCCAGTTGTGTCTGAAAATCAAAATATTGGTTACTATTCCTGGCTTTTACAATTTAGACTGGGTGAAAATGAATGTTATGATCTGTATGAAGCTAATCTAGACGGTAGTGGATTTAATAAAGGTTGTGATGTAGCAATTGAAGTTGTTAGACAACAATGCGAAATGTGTGGGCAATTGAATCTTATTCCCCGTTTCCCGACATTCAATCAGTTGATTGTTATATCGGATGGTGTTTACGAAGGAAAAGATATTGAGGGAATTCGATATGGTGACTTACCACAAAATCAATGTGGATGGTATCTAATAACAGATGATTATAATGATGATATTAAGACCTTAAAATTGGTGCATTTTTATCATGTGGCTTTTTCACGTCCTGATATTTTGAAATATTTAGCCATACCTTTTGGCTATAGATTTCTGATGCAGGAAGATAATATTGTTATCTCAAAAGATGATGATGTAATTGATACTGTATAAGCAAAAATTAATAAGAGGTAATCTTTTCATAAAACTATCTCTTGTTTTCCCATCCAAAATTATTGCTAATGTATAAACTTATTGAACCTGAAATAACAGCTAGTCTTGGAGACAATGCTGAAATGGATCATTCTTTTTTTCGCCTCTAATAAAAAATCTTCATTATCAGTTTGATGGATGGCTAGGCGACGATATTCTAGAATCTTTTCCATGTTATATCATGACAGAATCATGACAGAAATCTATAGCTGCTGAAAATCTGGGGGGATTAGTTTTGCGGAAGTTCTGATTTCCAAATCAGAAACTTTTTTGGATCTTTATCCTACCAGAGAACTTCCAAATTTCTATTGGGCAAATATACATGGCATTGCTTTTAAAGATGATTTTTTTCTTACAGAGAAAAATATTTTGGCAATTTCAGATAAGGCATATTCTGTATTAGCGAAGCATAATATAAGTAATGCTGACACTGAAAATTTATAACAATTTTTCAGTGATTATTATTTTAAAAAATTTGATTTTCTGATATGAAGCCAGAAACATTAGTAAAAATTCTTGATAGAGATGTAATAGAAGGAAATTTAGATCTATACAAAGATTTATTAGATACAACGCCAGAGGCAAAATATCCAGTGTGGAAAGGTATTTTGCCTATATATATTAACTTCTCTAAAGAAGAAAAAAAAATTTTCTAAACTTTTTAAGGATTGTTGAAATCAACACACTGTCTCACATCCTAGGGATCTTAGACGGGGTTAATTCTGCCGATGGAATCGAAGAAGATTTTATCCTCACTACTGAAAGCAGTGAGGATAGGATAAATGAAAATTTACAAGATCTATTTTTAGAATTGATAGAAGATAAGTAAGAATATAATAACAAATCATCATTTAAGAGGCTGTCTAAAATTGGATGGCCTCTGCTCTTTTTGAAATCTGACTGATAGCATTGATCTTAATCTTTGTAAGTCATTAATCTAACTATATTAATCTTAAACTAATAGAGAAAATTTAGAGAAAATTTGTAAGAGACAATTATAATACGTCAAGTTTTGTCGCTACGCAGGTATAAATTTGTAAAATAATCAAAGAAAACAAAAAGGATTGTTTCAATAAATCTTTTCAAAGTAAAAAGAAGTTGGCGCCATTAATTTAATTTTTTTTGATAAAACAAACAATGAAACTCTTACATGAAAATGCAGATAATTTCGAGCTTGGCAATTATCTGCCCAACCAAAACAAGCTAAACATAACCAAAATATTATATAACATTAAATCAATTTTCTAATTATTTATGAGAAAAAAAATTAACCTTATTATAGCAATGAGCATTGTTACAACCTCGTTGTTATATTCATGTACTTCTGAACTTGAAACAGAAAACCAGCGGGAAAACTCAAAAGAAAACTCAGCCCAATTAGCCTCGAAAGAATCAGCTTGTGAGCTTTTTAGTTCTGCCGTTGAAAGTACAATTATTCCAGGCGTAAAAGCAGTAAATCTTGAAAATGGAATTTCAACAACATGCCATAATAATATATTAATTTTTCCAACTTTACAAGATTATGAAAATTCAATCTTAAAACTTGACCAAATGATTGATGCCCATAACGATGATTTTGACCAACAAACTGCCAGCATGACTGATGTTGAAGCAGATGATTATGCAGATGAAGTCGGATTTAATGAGGATCTGCCATTGCTGAAATTTGAAGAAGAGCTGGGCTTTTGCTCTTTAAGGCAACATATCGAAACTATAGAAGATGAGTGGTTGAGTCAACAAGGTGACGGGCCATGGAACTTGGATTTTAATCCCGATAGTCACTATATTGATGATGAAACGGAAAGAGCATTATTGAGTGTGGGATCTGAGTTTATTATAGGCAATTGTAAAAGCGGTTATACTTATTATAAAAAATTTGATTGGGGGACTGTTGAAATTGAAATTAATGATTTAAGCTCACTTTCCACAGTTATAGCTGCTCTAAATAATATCGTTAGCCCTACAAATATCAATGGAGCTACCTTGGCCCAAGTTACTGAATTAATAAACGCATCTGATACTCCTAATAAAGTAAGCATTAAAGATATTGGTGCGGTAGTAGGTGTAATTGGCCAACAACCTGGCAGCGAATGTAAGGATAACAATAAAGAAAAAGACGAACACATATTTAGTGGAGACAGGAGGATCATATGGAAGCATAAATATGGTAGATTGTTAAATGGAGGCGGTAATGTAGTAATAAGAGCGAAATCTATTACGAAGTCTTACAGAAAGAAGAAAAGTAAATGGAAAAAATACAGGGCGACAATCAGCGCAGGTTTCAGTGGATCGGCATTTGTTATTTGCTCAACTGCTGAATCATTGGACTCTAATACTACTAAAAAGAGAAAGAGGGTAAAACTGATGAAGTATACTGACGATGTTGCTGGAAATAATCAGCAAAAAAGGCTCAAACCAAATGGGTTATTCAGTACACACAAACAAGAAGGAAATTCTTTTCAGAATGACGTCTATTAACATTTACAAAAACATTGGGGAAAATCCCCAATGTTTTATTCATTTTATTATGGGTAATGATCTATTCACAGAGCTGAATTAAAATATTTAGCGGCTGTGCCAAATTCGTGGCAATGTTCATATTGTGAAATATTAATATTTTGATACTCAAAAATATAAGGGGCATAGTTCGAATCCCTCACTCTCTGCAAGGTTTAAATAAAAAAACAAAGAACTAAACGGTTTGAAGTTTTCAACATCTGAGCTACCTGAAGGAAACTATTTTGTTGTAATTAATTACGTTTTTTGGGTAGTTTTTATTATTCTGATTAGACTGTAGGAAACAGTTTTATATCATTTTTAGTTTAGAAAAGCTGCAGCAAAATATAACTGTGGCTGCTAAAATTCTCTTATTTTGTTATATTCTGATTTGTTACAAAATGAATATATTAAATCTGGCAGCAGATAAAAATTTACTTGAACCAAATTTAAGTTCAAAAAAGTATATCTATCCAAAATTCCTCAGATGTAATTCACTGGATATTGTATCATTATCTGGAATTGAATGTATGAAAATGGCTTAAACAGAAGAGTTCAGAATTACTGTATATAAGTAACATTACCTCTATTTGGAGATGTTTTTGGAATGGAATTCCTTGATCCGGAAAATATAGGTGAACTGGGATCTGATTTACAGAACCTCTGGTTATTATATAATTCCGTTTTTGTCATTAATTGCCAAAGTTTTGTGATTTCCCAATTTTCTGCAATAAAGTCTTTTTCAGTGATGTTTTATCGTTCAACGCTTTAAGTATAAGATCGGAACCATGGTAATCAATTGATTAACTGGTATAATTGCATGTGAAAAAAAAGATTGGGATTTTATGATATTGATAACCATATGATTAAAAAAATACGAATGTTAATATTTTATAATATAAGAAATAATGGAGTATCTTTTGCGTTAAATTTGTATAAAACCCTATATGTGCAAAGTCTATTTATTAGCTGTTAAATTAATTTCATTATTTGTCTTATTGGTTATCCTGTTATGCTCTTGTACTTCTTCTGTAGAAAAGGGTAACGATTATCTTTATAAATTTAATGACGAGTCCTTTGCAATGATTAATCAGCCTGAAAAAATCAATGCATTAAAAAAGAGAGAGCTGGAAAAGTATAAGAAAACCGGTGATCGTCTTTATCTGATAAGCAGTGAATATTGTGGCCTATTTACCCATCATGACAAATTTCCCGATACGGAACAAGTTTTCTTGATTTATAAAATTCTGAACCTGAATAATGATCAATATGATTATATAACGATTACCTGTAACTTTAACCTGGCTTATCAGTTTTTGAATATTTCCCCTGCCCAATCCATGGAATTTCTGGATAGAGCCATAGAAATAGATGAAAAAATAGGTAAAATGTACTTATTACCAGATATGTACCACCTGAAAGGCAAATTATATTATGACAGAAAAGATTATAATAAGGCGCTTCTTTATTACAATAAAGCTATGGAATGCTACATCAAAAGAAGGAAAAAGGGTTATATCCTTTATATTGCCTCTATGTACAGCAATCTGGGCACAGTGTATGAAAAGCAAAAAAATATTGATCTGGCCATTGAAAACGCTCAAAAAGCAATTAGTATTTTAAATGAGAAGAAAAAATTAACTTCAGAGGAACAGTATTATCTTCAGTATTTTAAGGGCCCTCTTGCTATTTATCTTACAGAGAAAAAAGATTATGAGCAGGCAGAAAAGTTACTCCTTACAGCACTGGAGCATTACAAAAAAATAGATTTTTATGATGATTCAATCAGTGCTATTCAAAAACTGATTGATATCTACAAAAAATCAGGAGAAAAAGGTAAGTATGCATCAATAATTAATTCTCTGATTGAAATAGAGCCCAAAGCCAACACGCTTCCGTTCAAAATTACAGCTAATAAAATGCTTCAGGACTATTATTCGGAAATAAATGATCTTCAGAATTTAAAATTGGTATCCAAAAACCTGACGGCTTTAGAACATCAGCATGATACCGATTCTAAAGAAAAGTTACAAAAAGTATCTGATTCTTTGTATAATTATGTATTACAAAAGATAGATGAGGAATATGATCGTAAAATGGCCGAAAACAAAAAAAGAAACTGGGCTCTTCTGGCTCTGGCATTATTTACAGTTTTATTTCTGATTTGGCTCATCACGTACACCAAAAAGAAAAATAAAAGAGAAAAGGAACTTCTGGAGCATCAAAAGCTCATCCTGGAGGAAAATAAAAGATTATTGGAAAAGGATGTACAGCTGCATAAAGAAAAAAATAAAAACCTCAACTTAAATCTTAATCTGAAAATAGAAACCGAAAAAGCTCTTCTCGAGAATCTGAAAAAGATAAGAAAAACCAAAAAGACTGATGTAGAGCAGAATTTGAAAGAATTACAATTCAAAATTAATAACCTGATCCAGATCGATAAGAAAAACTATGACTTCATTAATGAAAGTTCATTGGAAAATAAGCTCTTTACGGAGAAACTCTCTCATCAGTTTCCTAGTCTTACAGAGCAGGAGCTTAAATTATGTGTTTATTTTAAGCTCAATCTTTCATCAAAAGAAGTCTCTTTGCTTGAAGGAATTACTTCGGGAAGTGTGAGGGTATATAAAACGAAAATCAAATCAAAAATGGGATTAGAACGAGAGGAAGGATTAAATGAATTTCTAAACACGATATGAGTTATGTTGAATAAAATATAGTAAAACAAAATTAATTCAGTGTATTAGTTATTTTGTTGAAAATCATATTTTAAGATGGGACATGTTAAAAAGATAGCTGTCCTGTTTTTATTTTTTTTGTATTTTTATTGAAAGGAAAAATGTCTTTTTTAGCCATGAAATGTTTTATTCAATCCTATTATGAGTAAAAATATTATAACAGTTCCGTCTATACACGAGGTGCTTCAGGATAATAAAAAACGGAAATCTATTTTTGCCGGATGCATTGCTGTGTTCATGATGGCTAATGTGCTTTTGGATTATTTATATACACTTTTTCAAAAGAGTACATTTTATATTTCAGAATCTTTTTTATTCAGTGCTTCTTACTGGATTTTGTTTTTTCCTTTGTGGGCCTTACTCTCTGCCGGGCTGAAAAAAATGAATAGTGTCGCATTGAAGTTGGCCGTAACGCTTGCAGTCATTACATTTCATCTGCTTCTTTATCCCGCATTAGTCTGGTTTTTATCCGAAATATGGTATGATCATACATTTCCTTATCAACAGACGTTCAACTTTGCATTGTCGGCTTATTTTATCAAAACAGTACTTGTGTATGGCTTTTCATTGGTGGCATGGATGCTGTTGAGTAAAAATATAAACCAGCCACAAGCAGATGAAGAAACCTGTCAACAAAACTTTATCCGTTCAATTATCGTTACAGATCATAATCATCAAAAACTGGCCTTGGCTATCAGTGATATTTTGTATTTTTCAGCTAACTCACCCTATATTAACATACATCATCTTTCAAAAAAATATCTGTTGACAAGCACTTTAAGATCGTTAGAAACACAATTGGACCCTACACAGTTTGTCCGAATCCATAAATCAAGTATTATCAATATTCAAAAAGCTGTTTCCTACAAATCCCGGTTAAACGGAGATTACGATGTTACTCTCTCAGATGGTGCGGTTTTACGCATCAGCCGTAATTATGCATCAGATTTTAAAATGAAATTTGGAACGATTCATGGGGAGAATAAAACATTCCCATCAGTTATCAACTGAACAAAAATCAGAAATATAAATACCCCTCAGGTTACGGTAAAATTACCTCATTTCACGATATTCTATTTGTAAGAGAATGAATTACAGGATTTCTTTGCTGAAAATTCTGTACAATGAAAAATCTGATGATCTGCAAAACAATTTTTCTTCTGTTGTTGTTTATTGCCTGCGATGGACAAACCAATAATACTATAAAGAAAAATAATAAAACGGTGGGAGGTAGCTGTGATGGCTGCGAACTGATGTACATAGGTATGCCGGAAAAAATATCTTCCATAGAAACCAGTCCCGGCTGGGATGAAACCGGGCAAAAATTAGTAGTTACCGGAACTGTTTTTCAGCTGGATGGGAAAACCCCTGCGCCTGATGTTATTATATATTATTGGCAGACAGATCATACAGGTCATTACACGCTTACAAATGATATGGATGAGAGAACAAAACGTCACGGTCATATCAGGGGTTGGGTAAAGACTGATGCAGAGGGAAAATATACAATTAAGACGATCCGTCCTGCCCCTTATCCTGATGACGTTCTGCCTGCCCATATTCATTTATCCATTAAAGAGCCTGATGTGAAGAATGAATATTATACAGATGAAATTAATTTTGATGATGACAAACTGCTTATTCCCTACAAAAAGAAACATCCTCTTGAAAATCGCGGAGGGAGCGGTGTTGTAAGAATTCTTTTAAAAAACAATGTGCAGATAGCTGAACACGATATCGTACTTGGATTGAATATTCCGGACTATCCCAAAAAATTGAAAACATCAAAAAGATCGGGTTTGAATATTGGTGAAGATCAGCCTTCATTTATTCCTTTTCATGCATACGGTTTGGATAAGGGAACACAAACCTGTCCTGTATGCAAATATGGACGCTATCACGGTATTTTATATTTTGTAGGAAATCAACCGGACCGGAATGAAATAAAAAACTGGCTGTGGTTTTTGGAACAGGAAAGCGAAAAGAGAAAAAAGCATCTGAAGGTTTATTTTATATATGGAGATGAAAAAAACTATAATAAGCAGTCCAGGCAGGCAGAATTGGAAAAGCTGGGAATGGAGCTGCACATTAAAAATATGGCTTTAACTTTTGTTCCTTCATTTACGGACAAAACAACTGAAGCTTATCTGAACAAAATAAATCCTGAGGTTAAAAATACTTTTATCATCTACAAACACAGGAGTATTGTTGATAAATACATTGATCTGCAACCAACATCTGAAAATTTTAAAAAACTTTCCGATGCGCTCAACAATACACAGGGCGACTACTTTGATCTTCCGGAAACGGAATATGAATAATTTAGGTAAATGAAAAATGGCCGGAAAAAGCTCCGGCCATTCTGTAAAATTCACTGTTTTTATTTTACTTTTTAATTCCCTTTATGGTTTGTTTGGTTCCGTCTGTCATTTCTACAGTTAAGAAATAAACTCCGGAGTTAAGATCTGAAAGACTCAACTGGGCGGCTGGTTTTTCTATTGTTTTAAGTACTCTTCCTGAGGCATCAGAAACTGTTACATTTTTCACTTTTTCTATCTGAGAAATCATAACGATATCAGTGAACGGATTAGGAGAGATTTGTACTGTATTTTGCTTTGTTTTCACTTCGCTGGTTGCCAGATTTCCTGCTACCACTTTCAGGTCATCTATTCCAAGATACCATGGAGCTCCTGTAGACGAAACATCTAGGGCAAAGTAATAAACACCTGTAGTAGGAGGGGTAAACGTTACAGAATATGGAACATAGGTGGTGGTTCCTATATCAGGAGTGATAAATGTTCCCAAATCAGTTGCTCCGGTTATCGCCTGTTGTGTATTTACTCTTACATTTCCTGTATATCCAATATAGCTGCTCGTTGTACCTCCTGTATTATAGTTGAAGGCAAATGTATAAGTCGTACCACCTGTCATATTGAAACCCGGTGTCCATAACTGGCTTGCAGTGGTGTTACCGTATGGTATTCTCATATAATTAGGCGCTGATTTTGGAGTGTTGTAGGAAGTGGAGTTGGAGGATACCCATGCTTTGGTTCCGGTAACATTCAGCCAGCATGTTGGTACAGGTCCAACGCTTGTCATACTGTCGAAATTCTCAGTCCATGGAAGGTTAATAGCTCCGCAAAGGGTTGAGAAAGTAAATGGTTTCCATAGCCCTTTAACTCCGCCGCAATTGGATCTCACCCATAAATAATAGGTTGTGACAGCATTCAACCCCGGAATATTTACCGTTGTTACTCCTGCACCTACAGAACCCATAGGAGAAGGATTTTCCGTTGGAGGAGTAGAGTTTGTAGAATAATAATAGTCGTAACCGTCAGAAGGTGCTGAAGTCGGTGCATTCCAGCTGATTTGGGCAGATTGTGAAGTTGGTACCGCTGTAATGTTGGTTGGTGACTGACACGCCGGAACAAAACTAGAGGATACAGCAAAGATATTAGGGATTCCGGTTCCTCCTGTTTTAGCAATCGTAATGCTTTGAATGATTTTACTCTGATTCGCTGCATCCAGTACCAGCTCTTTCTGATACAATCTTGGATTGGTCCCGCCTGCAGGATCTGTGGCATTGTCTGTAAGACTTACTCTTCCTATTCCCTGAATAGCAAAGCCTGTTGCTCCATACCAATCCGATAAAGCAATTCCCGTAAAGACTTGGTTAGAGCCGTCTGAGAAATTAACAGTAGCCGATACCGTAGATGTTCCGCTTCCGCTTGTTGCAAGAAGGTAGAGCTTTAATGCAGCGGAAGGTGTTGCCAGGGTAAGTGTTCCCGAATCATTAGTTGCAGCAAGACGCAATGAATTGTTTGCATCCAGAGACGCCAGCTGATACGATAATCCCGGAGTAGCAGCTACAACAGAATTGATCACTCCATTTACCGGAATTCCGAAATTAATAGGAGTGCTTGAAGAAGTAAGCTGAAAGTTTCTGGCTACAAATGCATAGCTCACCCCATCCACATCTGAAGTAGTGGTGGTACTGGCAGCTCCGATGCCGTTGGCAATAACATCAGCTGTAAATCCTGATTGAATCTGCAGACTTTGATAATCCTGTGCGGAAAGCGCAGTGCATGAAAAAGCCATGACCCCTACGGATAGGGCAGTGAGTAGTTTTCTTCTCATATTTTAACGTTTTAAAAGATTTTCATTATGGTTGTTTAGTTTCATGTTACCATTTTTTATCAAAAAATTCACATGAATCTTTTTCAAATATAGATTGTTTGATTATAAAGATATAATTGTATTTTGTCATTTTATTAATAAAAAAATAACATAATAAAATATTTTGATTCAATAAAATTCAATATACGTTATAGTATTCTGAATATTTAAAATGTGTACTGAGAGAAATTAATGCTGCATTCTGATTTAAAATAGTAAAAAACAAAACCTCCAGATTCTTGATCTGAAGGTTTTTCAAAATGGCCTATAATCGTCGGAATATATTTATATTCGTTTGTTATAGTAATAAATACTTTTCAGTTTTTCCCGGTTTATCCGGATGATATCTCCGTTTTTAGTTTTGTGTTTCTTCTGCAGAGGTTTTCCGTGAACAGAAATCGCCTCTGTTTCAATGAGCCGGTTTAATTGGGAGGAGGAAATAGCCAGCCCAATCCGGATAACAGAAGAAAATCTGAGGTTAAACTCAAAAGGATACCGGATGGTAAAGGTTACTGTTTCACAGTCTTCATTTATAATATCTTCTAAAGTAATGGAGTTGTGCAACACATCATATTTTACACTCTCCAGGTCAGCTTCGGTATTGTTTTTTCGTCTCATTTCTTGAGAAAAAGCGTATTCCCAGGCTGTTTCCGGGTCATTGGCCATAAATTTTTTATACAACTCCATGTTAATTGATTCTGCTCTGATACGTGAAAAGATGGTCATATTATACGTGTTGCTGCATTTTATGCATCTGTAGATGAGCCAGATATCAATATTTTTTTTCTGGGCGTTTATTCTGAATTTTTCACTGCAGTAAAATTTTGTGCTGTCGCAATGGCTGCATCTTTTTTTGAGAAGGGGAGTGTTCCTTGCTTTAATCTCCCATATATGTTCTGTACTCATTATAACGGTCTAGCTTAGTATTCTTTGATAATTTTGACCCATTATTCACTGTATACTGTTTTTGCAGAATTGCAGCAGCTAAAACATGAATAGCAGATGCCACCGCCTTTGACAGTACAATAAATAATAGAATGAAATGAAATAAAGCCCGGACAGAATTACCCGGACAAAAGAATGATCAGCTGCAGTAAATGAAGCTGATACTAAGCGGTAATAATAAGTTTAAGAGTGGTCCTCAAAATAGGTTGTTTTACTTTTACAAGGTGAAAATAGTCAATTTACCTGAAACTTTAAAGGCTTATTGATGATTTTATTATGGTCAGGAAGCTTTTTTCATGGCTTTATCGGATATTTACTGCTATAACAAGACAAAAATTACTTTAACTTTGTCAATTGAATGATATATGCCGGATACTGAACCTGGTACCAATGGCAGAATCATTTAAAAACTAATACTGAGTGACTTAAAATTTAGCGGATAAAACAATTATGAAATATAAGTTCTTAAATTTTAAATTGAGGAAAATTGTTCATTATTCATTGATTCTGTGTATTTTACTGATACAGGTTATTATAGCGGTATTTTTTTACACCGAATCTGTCAATGGAAAAAAACTGAAGTTTATTAAAGACCAGCTGGAGGACAGCAGGGCATTGGGAGGTCTGACTGATAACTCAAGAAGAGACTTTATGGATGCACAGAAGTACTTCCAGAAATATATGGCAACCCAGGACGATAAAGACCTGAAACTCTATTTTGAAGCACTTAAAAAGCTGAAGAATAATTTTGATAAAATTAATCAGTATGAAAACATCAATCCAAGGTTGAAAACTAATCTGGCACGGCGGAAAAAAGATACAATGGAAGTTGTAAAGCTTAAAACCTTAATAGATTCCGTATACCAGTCTTCTAAGAATCCACCGGCTAAAATTGAAGATAAGCAATATGAACCTAAGAAATATAAAAATAACTTCGAAAACCTGAGTATAGAAACCAAAACCTATTCTGATACTGTTAAAAAGAAAGGCTTTATGGGAAGGTTGAAAGATGCCATAACGGGGAAAGTTGAGGTGAAAAAAGAAAGCACAGTAATTACCCTTACCAATAATAAAACCGTTGATCTGCCCGGGCTGAAATCAGAAATGGATAGTACCATGAAGTCAATGGATAAGCATTATGCAGGTGAAGTACAGAAAATTAAGCTGTATGCAGTTAAAAGCCAGAAGGATAATATGCATTTTTACACCAATTTCGGGAAACTGCTGATATACAGCAACGGTCTGATTGACGTATATGATAATGCCATTAAGGATTTTAAGTCTGAACTGGAAAAAGAATACAATGAGCAGAGCTCGGCCAATAATAAGATCAGAAAGTATCTGGTATTGGGATTAATGGTGTTGATGTTCATTGTATCCATCCTGATTATGTATTTTACAAGAGTTGCATTTATCTATGAAAGAAAACTTAACGCGGCCAATGATGAAATTAAAAGAAACCTTAATTTCAAAAACAGGATACTGGGAATGCTCAGTCATGACTTGAGATCACCACTGAAGATTATTAATATTTTTATTGATAAGATCTACAGAACAACAAAAGATGATACGATAAAAGATTATCTCCAGTCCATTAAATTTACCAATAGCACCCTGTTGCTACAGTCTAACCAGATTCTGGAATACACCAAAAATCAGGATGCAGATAAGAAGCTCATCAACACGGTCTTTGATCTTAAAAATGAAATCAATTCTATTGTAAAGGTTATTACACCTTACATAGAAACCCGAAATAATAAATTTGTTGTAACAGACAGGATTCCTGAAAATCTGACCGTGTATTCAGATAATATAAAGATCAATCAGGTATTTATGAATATTCTTGGAAACGCCAATAAGTTTACAGAAAACGGACAGATTGATCTTTCCCTGATTACAGAACCGGCAGGTGAAAATAAAATTTCTCTGATCACTACGGTAACCGATACGGGAGTCGGGATATCAGAAACAGATGTTAAGAAAATTTTTGAACCGTATTATCAGGGAATTGTGTCTGATGAAATTGACAACCTTGGAGCCGGTTTAGGATTAAGTTTATGCAAGGAAATCGTAGAGCTTTTTAATGGTGAAATATCTGTGACAAGCAAGCTTTATAAAGGAACAACCATAACATTCAGAATGAATTTAAATATCAATAATAATGGAAATGCCAATTGAAAACAGGGAAATTAATTTCCTTTTAGCGGATGATCACAGCATTGTAAGGCAGGGAATGGAAATCGTTGTCAGTGATATTGCTCCTAACGCCAGAATTTATCATACCTCATCCTTGCAGCAAATTGTAGAGCTGATAAAAACCAAGGAGATAGAAATGGCCATTATTGATGCTCATTTTCCGGAAGGAAACAGCCTGCATAGCATATCACAAATGAAGACTGTAAATCCTGATATTAAAATTTTAATCTTTACAGGGCTTGAAGAAGATCTGTATGCACTTAAATTCATAAAAGCAGGAGCCAATGGCTATCTGAGTAAACTGAGTGAAGAAGAGGACGTAAGAGAAGCCGTTTCGAAATTTATACAGAACGGAGAGTACTTTTCTGAGACTTTACGAAACTTACTGGTTCAGTTTGTCTACAATCCGAGTCTCATCAATCCGCTAAGCAGTCTTACCAAAAGAGAACTGCAGATCGCTGAAATGTATGCAGAAGGATATGGAAATCTTGAAATATCCAATGATTTGGGCATCAAACAGAATACAGTGAGCACTATTAAAAAAAATATATTTGAAAAATTAAAAATAGAAAATCTGGTTGAGCTGATCGATCTCATCAAAACCCATCATAAAATATAGAATTTCATCTTCAATTTTTATCATCAGAACCGTTTTATCGATAAATATCTATGCTGTTATCGACAGGTATCGATGGAAATTATAGTGCATCCTGTTTTGTAATGTTGTTACTTTGTACCAAGAAAATTTACTAATAAAAACATTAAGTCAATCAAGATATATGTGAAATAGTAAATGATCGCTTGCTAATAGAATAATAAACACAAATTATATAAAGAGCACAAATGATGAAAACGCAAGTGATGAGATGAATAGATGTGTATGCTTGACCTTAGAGTCCGCTTCTTGAAAGCTATTATTAAAAAAACACAAATTAATATAAAGAAGTTTAATTGGTCTTTTTAGGTTAATACTACAGTTAAAAAGGGAGCAGCTGCTCCCTTTTTTATTTTTATAATTATCCCGGTTAGAAGGAAATACGACAATTTTTACGCTTCTGCTTCCTAAATCGATCAATCAAACCTATTACCTCATTTTATCCTTAGCTAGTGTAAATTTCTGTTTTTTCAAAGCTGTAAGTTTAGATAAGGTCTTTGTATTTCTAAGATAAACTAAGCGCCCTTGTTTATCTTAAAAACCCCCGGCGATTAATTATAAAAATGAGTTTTTCTCCAATTTTTACAGGTGGCTCCATTACTTTTAAATAGTTTTTAATCTTTCTTTGTACTTAATAATTTTTTACATTAGGATTTAATAGATCTATATATTTTGACAAAAAAACTTACAGTAATAGAGAGAATACGTTCATGAAAGATAATTATATATATGTTTTTATTGGAAAAAACTCCGGTTTCCCATCAGGAATTTTTACAACCTTGGAGAAAGCATTAGAATGGATAAAAAAGTATTCATTAAGTGGGATCTTAAATAAATATCCTGTAGATATAGGACTATATGATTGGGCCGTACAAAAAGATTTTTTCACAGTAGAAAATGAATATCAAAAAGGATCAGAATTTGTTCAACGGTTTACTTGTGCATCAATGGAGCATCTTCATTTTGAAAATGGGAAACAAAATTGAAATATCTCAGATGATTCCATGCTTAATTTTAGAATAAAATGATCAGGAACTTGCTTTCAGCATCGTGGGTGAGGTTCCATACTTCTTTTTAAATGCAAAAGAAAAGTGTGACAGGTCTTCAAAACCTACTTCAAGATAAACATCCTTAGGCTTTTTATGATGTTCCATTATCTGATAATAAGCCAGTTCAAGCCTTTTACTGATCAGCCATTTCTGTGGAGTGATATTAAAATGTTTTTTAAAATCACGGTTGAAGGTAGACAAACTCCGGCCCGTTAAATATCCCAGTTTCTCCAATGGCATATTGAACATAAAATTCCGTTCCATAAAATTAACCAGGTCAACTTTTCCCGGACTGTCAAAATTGGCAAGAACTCTGTCTACATCAGGGTTAATAGTTCTGAGGATCGTAATGGCTTCTGTAATTTTAAGGCTGGCTATATTTTCAGGGAAAGCTCCGTTCATATCAAAATAAGGAACCAATGAATTCAGAAAGCTGTCCAGCAGAGGGTGGTTATTAAAGCTGTAAATATGCTGGTTGGGAATTATCGTTTCCGGGAGATCAATTTTTTCATAGAAATGTTTCAGACGTTCCACAGAAAGATGCAGGACAACTGTTTTGTGGGGAAGCCCTCCTTTAGGGTAGTTGACAATAGTAGCCAGCTGATTTCTGGGGATCAGGAATATATCACCTGCACAAAAATTATAGGTCTTATCTGCCTGAATAATCCTGGTTTCGCCGGAAATAAACCATACCAGCATATGATCTTCAAACATAAGATCCGTTTTGAACAGCTTATCCTCATAGCAGGATAGCTTAATCTCTTTGGTCAGGTATTTTGAGATATGTTCCATGTTTAAATATAGCGAATTTTATCGGTTTTTATCTGTTTGGAAACTCCGGTATTCTCTGTCATACACTCTGCCCTCCATCGATCAGAAACTCCGATCCTGTGATAAATGAAGCATTATCACCCGCAAGATAGGTAACCAGCTTGGCTACCTCAGAAGGTTTACCGAATCTTTTCAGAGGAACAGATTCCAGCATGGCATTTTCCAGACTTTCGTTAAGGCCTATCTTCTGCATAATCTCTGTCGCTACCGGACCCGGACTTACAGCATTAACCCGGATACCCCGGTCTGCCAATTCCAGTGCAGCTATTTTCATCAGGGTATTTAATGCCGATTTACTGGAAGCATACACAGAGGCCATGCGAGGAGAGATATGCGCTGAGCTTGAAGACAGCAGAATAACGGATGCATTATCATTCAGTAGAGGAATAAAAGTACTTAAGGTAAAAAATGCGCCTTTGAAGTTGATATTCATCACTTCATCAAACAGTTCTTCAGAGGTAGATTCTATGGAAGCTGTTTTTGTAATCCCCGCGTTGATCAGCAGAATGTCTATTTTATCATAGCGCTGGGCAACTTCGGAAGCCAGAGCTTTTATATCTGTTATATTTGATTGATCGGCTATGATGCCGTCTGCGCCAAGTTTCGTGCAGGCAGCATCCAGAGCATCCTTTCTTCTTCCGGTGATGATAACAGAGGCTCCCTCACGGATGAATTCCTCTGCTGAGGCATATCCGATACCGCTGTTACCTCCCGTTACAACAGCAATTTTATTTTTTAATTGTTTCATTTCTTTATTTTTTAATGAGCTAGTTGATTAATCCGCATTGAAAGTAATTCCTGTAACTTCTTCGCTCCATGTCCAGAGGCGTTTTGCACTGTTTTCATCCAGAGAATAAGGTTTTACACCCTGAGTAACCGTATTTTCAAAGGAAAGCGGTGCAACGCCCACATCTTCGCAATACACTCCGCCGATGTTATTCAATAAAGGGCTCGTAGCGCACCATACCGTAGTGGCAGCCCCTTGAGGGATTGTTTTTAGGGAAGCCTGTACTTCTGGAAGCATATTTCCCCGATCATCAACAAATCCCATTTTTTGAAAAAGTTCCAAAGGAGCTTCTCTGCCGAGTTCAGTTCCTGCGATCGATCCTGGATGTAAAGAATAGGCTCTTACTTTATTCGATTGGGAGCGGGCATCCAGTTCAAGAGAAAAAAGATTAACGGCGGTTTTCGATTGTCCGTAGCCAAGAAGCGTTTCATATTCACGGGTAAGAAAATTAGGGTCTTCAAAATCAAAAGGAGCGAACTGGTGTCCCTGTGATGATACATTCACAATTCTTGCCCCGTCAGCACTTTTGAGAGCGGGCCACAGTCTTGCTGTTAACTGAAATTGAGCCAGATAATTGGTTGCCAATTGAGATTCAATACCGCGCACATCTTTACGGAAAGGAACCCACATGATCCCTGCATTGTTGATCAGCAGATGTAATGACCTTCCCGAAGCCAGAAATTTTTTCGCAAAATGATCTATGGATGCCGGATTCATCAGGTCCATGGGTTCAATTTCTACATTAGAAATCCCATAAAGATTCTCTCTCGCCTTTTCTACATTCCTGGCAGGAACAATAACAGTTGCTCCGGCAGCAGCCAGGGTTTTAACGGTTTCCAGACCTATTCCTGTATTTCCTCCGGTAACGATGGCTGTTGTACCTGAAAGATCAATTCCTTTAATAACATCTTCTGTTGTTGATTTTGCATTAAATCCTGAGTTGAGAGGCTTTTGCAGCACTCCCTGGTAATTGTTGGTTTCCATTGTTTTGTTATTTAAATGTTACATGACAAAGGTATCGCGGAATTTTCTGCAGCGTTTTGCTGTAAATGTCAATTTACTTTGTTGTAAATGTCATACTGGTAAAAATGAGATGATGGGTTTCCATAAAGATAATCGTGACGTTTTAAGTATATTTGAGTTTGAGAATTAAAATCATTGAAAATCATAAAGTAAGAATATTTAACTAAATTGATATGCCAATACCCGATAATATAAAAAGAGAACATGTGTTTCAGGCGATTATTACAATCGATAGAGAGGGAATCCCTCTCAAAAGAAAATCGATCTATTATAATTTACTTTATGCAGCAAAAGAATACCCGTGTAAACTTATAATTTCCTGGGCAAGTATTTTCATTGATGATGAAGAGTTGGATCCTGACCCAAACAACTTTACTACTTACCATGTTCAGGATTACCTTGAAAAATTAGGCTTTACTGTTTTTTAAGCCCTAGCTTTCAATATAGTGCTTACAGAAATCTCATACCGCCCCCAATACCCATTAAACAGCTTTGTGGATTATATCTGGATAGGGAAATCTCCTGATCTCAAGATGAGGTTTGTGCATCATGCAGCCTTATTTACCGAACTTATTTTCAGTTATGGGGACCATTATACGGTGGGAGGAGAAAATACTGAAAGAGTCACTGGCAGGGCAGGGCTTCAGATTATATCCGGATTAAAGCAACAACCGTTCGTAACTGAGACGGAAGGTATTTATGAATGCATTGGATTACTGTTAAAACCCTTCTGCTACGGAATGCTGATCCGTGAATTTGGAACCGGGACTATGGAAGCTATTTCCGAAATCTTATATGACTGTCTGTTTGATAATGAAAATCCGGATTTTGAAGAAGCCGAAAAATGTTTACTGAAAGTATTCGGCACTATGCAGCCCGATCCTGATCTCATGAAATTTGAAAAATATCTGGCTTCTGAGATGGGAGGAAAAGGAATGCTTAAAGACTTTAGTGAACTGCTGCCGATTTCCCAAAAAAGTTTCATTCAGAAATTCAGGAAATATTATTTTTTGACTCCCGGTGAATATCTGAACCTTTATAAAATGAACAGAGCGGTAAAGTTTCTTCAGAATAACCGGTCGGACAGATTAACTGATATTGGCCTTAATTCCGGATTTTATGACCAGTCCCATTTCATCAGAGTATTTAAAAAATTAAGCGGTCAGACCCCAAAAGAATTTTTAAAATCAGGAATAAGGTAAATTCTGTACAATTCTGAATCACATGCAGAAATTAATTTTGTACTGTAATTTTAAAATTGAATTCGATGGATCAGAAAAATAAGGTATTTATTGCCACAAGCCTGGATGGATATATTGCAGACCGAAACGGAGAAATAGGCTGGCTGCTTTCATTACCAAATCCCACCAATGATGATATGGGATATAAGGAGTTTAACTCCCATATTGACGCTCTTGTCATGGGCCGGAATACCTTCGAGGTGGTGTGTGGATTTGACGAATGGTATTATCAGAAACATGTTTTCGTACTGAGCAGCAGCATGACAGAAATTCCTGAAAAATTCAGGGATAAAGCTTCATTGGTTAAAGGAGACTTGAAAGATATTCTGGAAGGAATTCATGGAAAAGGCTATCACAATCTGTATATTGACGGAGGAAAAACCATTCAGGGATTTTTGAAAGAAGACCTGATTGATGAGATGACCATTACAGTGATCCCTTATCTGTTAGGTGCAGGTATTCCTTTATTTGGAGACCTTCCTGAAATGCTGGAATTTGAATGTACAGATACAAAAATCTTTCTGAATTCAATCGTTCAGAATCATTTTACCAGAAAGAGATAACATTTTTCTGTTGATAAAAAGAAGCTTATCTGTCAGGATTTTAAAACAAATACAATCCAGAAAAAGAGACTGATTGACAACCAGTCTCTTTTTCTGTTATTGATAGAAGTTAATCCCATTTATTCTTTGTTGAAACTGCAAATTTTCCGGCTCCGGTAAAAAAGAAACTTAAACCAATCAGAAGGTATATGGCTAATAATTCGAGGGCCCATCCTCCAAATTCATTAAGCTTAAATATACTGCCTGTCTGGGCAAGAATAATAGCCGTAAAACAGTTGCCTGCAAAAATTAATCCGGCCAGTCTTATCCTAAATCCTGCAATAATGAGTAAAGGGGCAATAAGCTCGCCTGCAAATACCCCATAGGCAAAGAATGGCGGAAGTCCCTGCTGTGCCATCATGTTTTCAATAAATCCAATTCCATGTACCAGTTTGCTGATTCCGTAAACCAGCATAGGAAATCCAACGGCTATTCTGCTGATCAGAATACCCAAATCAATGTTTTTGTTCATTTTTATGATTGTTTAAAAGTTATATTTTACAAATACCCCGATATTTTCCAACGTTTTTTTACCGTTGTTGAACTGGTCAAAATTGGAAGCGATACCATACATCATTTTATCCTGTTTCACTCCTAGTCTCAGGAATTGCAGTCCTCTCAGATAGCCACTGTCATCTAAGTTTCCGATGGCCAGCAGGCTGAAATATCCCTGAAGACCTTCTTTCAGGTTGGGGAAATATTCAAATGACAGCGACTGTTCCAGGGAAAATCCTTTCTGATAGGTTGCTCCGAGTGAATAAGAAAAGGAATAAAAAGACTGGATGATTTTATACTGTGCAGAAACCGTAAAGAAGGCTCCCGGATTCTTCACTCCGAATGCGGTATTGATACTTACTTTTTTAGTAAAACTGTAGGAAAGTGCATTTCTTATAAAAAATATATTGTCTTTGTCTTCCGTATATTCAGTGTCAAACAGGGTAAGATTGTTCAGTTTTAAATGATCACTCAGCTGATAATTTACATTGTGCATATAGGTGTAGGAACGGTGCCCCAGAACAAGATCGGAAGTGTAGGAAAGTTTCTGTGCATTCAACTTTGAGAAAGTGGCTGCCAGAATCATAACAACAGCATATTTAGCCTTCATAATTGTACTCGTTAAAAATTCTACGGGCAAAATTATCCAGGCTGAAACGGAAAAAACTTAAGAAAACTTAAGAAAGGTCAGACAGGTGTTTTTTTCTTAAATAACTTAAATATTCCACTGTAATTCCAAGGTAGGAAGCAATCATGTATTGGGGAAAACGCTGTTCAATATTGCGGTATGTTCTAATAAAACTGCGGTATTTGGTATAAGCATCTACCCGTGAATGTTCAAATGTCCTTTCCTGAAGCATCACATAAGCGTTCTGAATTTTCAGACGCCAGAATTCTGATAGAGCCGGAACCTCTTTATACAGCAGTTCCAGATTATTTCTGCTGATCTGTATAACGGTAGTTTCCTCATTGGCCTGAATAAACATTCTTGAAGGCTGTTCACTCAGATAGCTGTACAGATCATTAATCCACCAATTTTCGATGCCGAGCTGGGAGGTGTTTTCTTTCCCTTTTTCATCAATATGATACGCATACAAACTGCCTTTGGCAATAAAACGCATATGCTTTGAAACCTGTCCTTCACGAAGCAGATATTCCTTTTTACTGAGGTGTATAATTTCTAATTTGGGAATGATGGATTCAATATGTTTTTCTTCTAAAGCAACAATTTCCTTGAAATGCTGTATTACTTGTGAAATGGCCGTATCTGTATCCATGAAGGGGAGGTTTTGTAGAAAATACGCTGTTTGATGACAGGTATATAATGCTGTAAATGTACGCAAATATTGTGGTTCGTTGTATGATACAGAAGATGGACAAGTCTTTAATATATTATTTGTGTAAAATTTTCATTAAATATTTAATTTTTAGTAATTTTTTATTGGTTAACTAGTCGTATTTGTATAGAAAAAAATCTATAAATTTAAGTCGATATAATCTCTATTGAGTTTGTAAATACCGATTTTTATATGGTATTTTTGTCTTTTTTCTGTTTCCTTATTAATTGTACTGTTATTAAATATTTTCATGATAAATATTTTCAGCCCTAATTTTTTTCTTAATAACGCTATGTCTGGACATAAGAAAATCATTTTTCTGTTGCTTATTATTTTTCAATCTCAATTGTATTCTTCCCAAAACCGGGATGAATTGATGAAAATTGATAAGCTGCTCAGGCTTTCGGACAGTTGTGCGCAGGTAGATTTTGGTAATGCTTTGAAGTTTTCAAAAGAGGCTTTGGATATGTCGGAGAAAGCAGGTGATTCCGAAAGAAAGGCTTGGTCTTATTATTATATTGTGCGGTCTCTGGTTTTTTTCAGACGGTTTGAGGAATGTGCTCCCTATCTGGAAAAAGGGATGAAAGAAAAAGCGGTTCAGCAAAATAATATACTAAAAGCCTCTTTTTTAAGCCTGGAAGCTGGTTATTACAGCAGAATGTCTTTATTTGAACAGGCTTATCAGAATAATCTGGAAGTGCTGGATTTATTGAAGGGAAGAACTGATCTGGAGTCAGAACTGATTACTTCAAATATGTATATTGGCATTGCAGACTATTATACAGAATTGAAGGATTATAAAACAGCACATTTATATGCCAATAAATCTATTGCTGCTTCTGAAAAAATTCCCATGAATGAATATCTTTCTGCTAAAAGGATCTACAGAGGCAGGGCTTTTATTTATTTTTATAAAAGCTGGATCTATCTGCAGGAAAAAAGACCTGCTTTAGCTTATCCTTTTGTTCAGAAGGCTTATGACCAGGCAGTTCTTGAAAAATATCATTATCTGGCTCCATTCTATGAAACCTATGGAGATTACTATTTTCAGACCTATGATTATAACCATGCTATCGATTTCTATGTAAAAGCGGCAGAGAATAAAGAGAAATTCATGCAGAATTCAGCCTATGTAGATTCTAAAATAGCGGAGTCCTATAAAATGCTGGGCAACGGTGAAAAAGAAATTGATTATCTGAAAAAAGCAGAAGCTCAGCATAAGCTGGATTTGGAAGATGATAAAAGGATTGTTCAAAAAGAAGTGGACAGAATCCTGCTAAAGAAACAGAATGAAAAGTCGGATTTAATGAAAAGAAATATATTGATTATTCTGTTGGTAACAGCTGCTTTTATTGTATTGCTGGCAGTAGTTATAATACGTTATCAGAAGATCCGGAAGAAAAAAAGAGAAATTATTGGAGAGCAGAAGATCAGGCTTTCCGAAATAGAATCAGAAATAAAAGAAAGAGAAGAGAAAATTGAAAAGCTGCAACAAAAAGTCTCTGAATCATTCTCTGAACTCAGTGATCTTGTAAAAGGGAACTCTTCTCAATTTTGGGGCCGTTTTCAGGAAGTCTATCCTGATTTCTGTACAAAAATGCTGGAAATAAACCCAATGTTAAAAGCCTCTGAACTCACTTTTTGTGCTTATATCTATATGGGTTTTTCTACCAAAGAAATTGCAGAATATACTTTTAAAGCTTCCAAAACCATTGAAAATAACAGATATAATCTGAGAAAAAGGCTATGTCTCAGTCCGGAAGAAGACTTAATGGTCTGGATCAGAAAATACATAGATGGAGCTTAGCAAGTATTTTATTTTTATAACGAGAACCTGTAAAAGGTTCTTTTTTTATGCCTGTTTTTTCCGGGATAGAAAAATCCGGTAACGCTTCAGTAGGGAAAGGTATATAATTCTAACTTTTTATTGGGAAAATATTGATGTTTTTTAATTTTGTAAGACACTGATAGTCATTATTTTGTTTAAATAGAGGGCCTGATGAGGGCCTGTTTTTTTTATTTTTTTTGATGGGTTTCATTCATTTGCAGTTGATTTTACAACACATTGATGGCATCAGAAAAATACGATATAGCATTAATCATTTTATTACTTGTTATTTCAGTTTCGAAACTGAGAATAGTAATGGCGATGTTTTTATTAAGGCTGTCTGTTTTTCTTTTTTCAGATGCTGAGAAGTATTTTTTATCTGTAGGAAATTCAGGAGATCCAACGGATGATTTCTATTTAAAAAAATATACAAGACCTCCGCCTTTTCTGGCAATACACGATCATAAAGATATGAATTGGTTTATTTCTCCAAAAACACAGATTCCTTAGAAATAAACCGACGATTTGAAAATCAACAATCAATTTTAAAATATAAAAGCTGATGAATAAAAAAATTTTATTTCTCTTTTCACTACTGCTTGCAAGTATAGCCTACAGCCAATGCAGTGATAATATTTTTAACTGGGTACAGACCCAGAAAGATGATCCTAACCGGGGAGGCTTTGGATTTAATTACGGAAGTGATCCATATGTTTTATCTGACGATGATGCAGGAGGAACTACTATTGCTAAAGGATTTTTTGCTGCTCCATATACCGGAGTGAGTATAACTACCAATAAGCTGGAATTTGATATTGCATTTGACGATTATAATGACGGTTTAACAACTGAACTCTGGGTAAATGGCGTTAAATATATGAACATGGTCATTCCCCGGGATAATGATCCTACTCCTTATCATATTGCAGATTATAATGACAGAACGGTGTATGCCCCTGCAACCGCTTTTGGAGGTGCAATGATCAATGGCCAGCCTTCTGTACAGATCCGGGAGTCTAAACGGGATGCTCCGGCAACTCCTACAGGCTGGGTGAAAAATCATATTGTTTTAACTTTCCCATCTTCGCTCACTATAACTTCCGGAAGTATTGAAATAAGAAACTACTATCCTTATCTTACCGGGACCTCCAATGCCAGATCTCAAGGAGATTACAGATACTATATAAAATTGGCGGGCTGCGTCACAGATTCTGATAATGATGGCATTCCTGATGACGTAGATCTTGATGATGATAATGATGGAATACTGGATGCAGAAGAATCTCCGGAATGTTTTTACAACGTTTTTGAGGCTCATAGAATTGCTTCAGTCAGATCATCTTTCTATGGTTCCGGAACAAATCCTTCAGTTGGGAATGATATCGCATTATTATACAATGACAATACAGATGATGGAGCTGCTGCTTTTACTTTTGCAGCTGGCCAGACAATAACACCGGGTACACCGGTTTTTACAATAGAGTATCCTACATCAGTAGTATTAAGCTCTTTAACTGTTGTTCAAAGTAATTATGGCATGACGTCAACAACGATATACGGAAAATTGTATGGTTCAAACGATGGAGTCACTTACACGGTACTTACTGTAGGGAATGGCCTTAGTCTTGCTACCGGGCCCCGGTCATTTGCTATTTCCTCACAAATTCCATATAAGTATTACCAGATAAGATATATGGGTACAACAGCCGCCGGCAACTCTTCTAACGGAACAGTCGGAACAGCAAGGATTCATGAAATTACTTCGATAATATCAACCTCAGTTCCTTATAATGCTTCGGCTCATCCCAAACCTGGATCCTGCCATGCAGATGCTGACGGAGACGGTATTCCTAATCATTTAGATCTGGATTCTGATGGAGACGGCTGCTCTGATGCGTATGAAGGAGGTGCAGCCACCAATAAAAATGTTTCAGTAATTCCAGGGCCATACGGCAGTAATGGATTGGCAGATTCATTGGAAGCAAATTTAGATAATGGCGTAGTGAAATATACTTCTACCTATCATAAATATGCTCTTCTTGCTAATCAGAAATTATGTCTGGATACAGATAATGACGGTGTTCCGGATCCCATCGATATTGATGATGATAATGATGGAGTGCTGGATACAGATGAAGGAAACTTTTGTGGTAAACTTGACAGAAACATAAGGGTAGGTTATTTAAATCTGGGAGCAGGAAGCAGCGGATTGGCAACAGATCTCTTATATAATTTAAAGAATTTTGGAATCTATGGTACTTTTAATAAAGTAAGAGGAGTAACTTTAATTCCTTATGCCTCGGCAGCGGCAGTTACTGAAGCAGGTTTACTGGCAGATAATATTGATGTTTTCTTTGTAGGTTCTACAGCTGAAGATAATAATAACGCTACCGGTACTTCATCAACCAATAAAGTTCCGACGTCTGTAAATACAATATTGGTCAATTGGGCAAAAAACCATAATAAAGGAATTTTTGCAATACAGAATAATGCAATAGATTATGGATATAAAACAACACCTAATAATACAAATCCTAATACACCTTCAGGAACAATGGGTAAAAGTGTATATACAGACGGATATTGGCCCACACCTACACTATTGCAGTCAGGAAGTGTTCAGATGACTATAATGTCTGCCTCAAGAACATTCGATATTCTAATGACAGACGCTAATCTAAGACCCGTTGTAGTGGCAGATAGGGAATATAATTTAGTTATTTTTCCTGATGCCACCATATACAATGATAATTCCGGAATGACTACTCCGGCTAACAATGATCAAAAGGCTATCGCAGATACCTGGGCTTATATATTTGATAAATATTTGCATACTCAATGTACATTTCTTGACACGGATGGAGATGGAATACCCAATCATTTGGATTTAGATTCAGATGGGGACGGGTGCAGCGATGCGCTTGAAGCAGGAGCAACAGGAAATACATCCCCAAACTTTTCTTTTGCTGCCCAGGCCGGTACATCAACAGACATTAATAGCGATGGATTGGCAGATATTGTTGATGCAAATCTGAATAGTATACCTGATTTTTTGAGTTTTTATGATCCCAATGCACTGGACAGTACCATCAACCAGTGTAAAGACAGTGATGGCGATGGAATAGTAGACAGTATTGATCTTGATGATGATAATGACGGAATACTGGATACAGATGAAGGACTGAGCTGCAATTCATTGAACAGAAATTTAAGAATTGGCTATCTGGACACCACCTTAGGTAAATATGGTCTGATGATGAATATGCTGAATAATCCTTTGAACTTCAGTGAAACAGGGGTTTATAATAAATTTCCGGGAATCACTTTTGTTCCGTACGCTACGCAGGATGCCATTACTGAAGCCCAGTTATTGGCAGATAAAATAGATGTATTTTATACAGGATCTTCTGCCAATGAAACGCAGACTTCATCTGATAAATTATTGACAGCAACCAATAAACGTATTTTTTCATGGTCAGTAAACCATGATAAAGGAGTAATAGCTCTTCAGAATAATGCAACAGATTTTGGGTATATACTATCCAATGTAAGCACCAACCCTTCAATACCATATGGGCCTACAGGTGAAGCTGTATTTACCAATGGATATTGGCCGGTAACTACTTTTAATATGTCGGGCTCAGTACAAATGACAATTAATTCCACAGAGAGAAATTATATCTCTATTATGGCAGATGCAGCCGGGAAGGCCACATTTGTAAGAGACAGAGAAGCTAAAATAGTTTTAATACCGGATGCTACAATTTTTATAGACAATCAGTCTGTTGCTGCGATAGATACCAATGCTACATTAAAAGTGGCTGCAGATGTATGGGCCTTTGCCTTTGATACTTTTTTACAGGGAAAATGCTTTACTCAGGATACCGACGGAGATGGAATTCCGGATCATCTTGACCTTGATTCTGATAATGACGGATGCCTTGATGCCTTAGAAGGAGATCAGAATATAACCAATTCACAATTGATGGATGCGGGAGGAGCCCTAACGGTTGGGACAGGTTCTTCAGCTCTCAATAAGAATTTATGTAAGGATGGAACCTGTGTTGATCAGTATGGTATTCCTACAATAGTGGGAACAGCAGGACAGGGGATAGGGACCTCTCAGAACGGCTCAGTTCAGTCAGGGTGCGAAGGATTTTGTACAAAGCCAGGAAACTTTACAATGGCAGGTACTCCCACCAGACTCGGTATTACCAAACACAATAAATTGGGCGATTGGCCGGGAAGTATTCCAAACGGTTTCGTTGCTCTGGAATCTAATACGAAAGGACTGGTGATCACCAGAGTTCAGAATTCTTCTATGATCAGTGAACCTAAAGAAGGAATGATTGTTTATGACATTCAGGATAAATGTGTAAAACTGTACAATGGTACGATCTGGAAATGCATTGAAAGAAGTTGTAATGACTAATAATTAATATTGAATACAATGAAAAAAATAATATACAGCATCCTGTTTTGTTCGTTAGCTGTTTTTGCTTCAGGCCAGGTTGCCATAGGAAAAGAAAGCGTTAATGGTACAGCCACCATTTTAGATTTTAATAATACAGCCGGAAATACCAATGGCATTATACTTTCTGCCGTGAATAATCTTTCCGGGGCTTTATCTTCAGCTCCACCAGAGAATAATGGAACTTTTCTCTTTGATAAAAGCGATAAAAAGGTAAAAATGTATGAAAACGGAGTCTGGATTGAACTGAGCGATTCAGGAAACGATTCACAGATCATAACAAATACAAGTGCAGAATCCGGGGGTAACCAGGGCGTGATTATCGGGGCATCAACTAGCAATGCCAGGGGAGTATTGGTTCTGGAGGCACAAAGTAAAGCACTGATCCTTCCCCAGATCAATACCCCTCATACAGCAGTAAAAGGTCCTTATCCGGGAATGATGTGCTATGATACTGCGAGTAAATCATTGGCTGTATTTGACGGTTCCAGCTGGAATTACTGGAAATAGAAAGTCAGAATCTGGTATTTATTCAGATTGACCTTTTAATGAGGAAAGAGATATAATACCATACAATATAAAACACAAGTTATATATATAATTCCGTCCTGTCGGAGGCTGGCTTCCGGCAGGACTTTTAATATAAAAATACAGATGAATTTCAAAAATATCCATATAGGAAATATGATTCAGAATGCGGTTAAAGAAAGTGGTCTGGAGCTTTTCAGAATCTGTAATTTCTTTCAATGCACAGAGCAGGAAATAGAAGCAATGTATGGCTCGGAAAGTATAGATACCCATCTGCTGCTGAAATGGAGCAAGTTTCTGGAATATGATTTCTTCAGAACCTATTCCCAGCATCTTATTTTGTATTCACCACCTTCCCGGAAAATGAAAAAAGGAACAACAAAAGAAGTGACAGGCCTGCCGCAATTCCGGAAGACCATTTATACACAGGAAGTCATCGATTTTGTCCTTGAACAGATTCGTTCTGAAAATATGACCAGAAAAGAAGTCATGGAGCGCTATGCAATTCCTAAAACAACACTTTTCAAATGGATTGAAAAATATAACCGATAAAAACAATGAAAAAATACAGACAGCCCAACTTTAAGCAGATTTATACCGATATTCTCTTTAAAAAATATCCGGAAAAATATAACGCATGTGAAGGATTATTATTGAAAAAAGAGCTTCTGGCATTAGATGTAATGAAAATCAATACCCTTATTTTCGGAATATCTGAAAAGAACAGCCAGAGATACCGTTCCTATAAAGAATCTGATATCATTTGTATGCTTGAATATCAGAAAAAAAACAAACTGAACAATACCCAGCTGGCCGTCCATTTTAAGCTGAGCAGAAATACCGTAGCTAAATGGAAAAAAATCTTTCTGTATAACACAGAAGTATGAGAAAGAAAATAAAGGGGAAATACGCTTTCCCCTTTATTTTTTGTAGTTTAGTTTTTCTGAAAAATAGATTTTTCACCATTTGTCACATTTTACAAAGCTTTATGAAAAGAAACTTCATCAATCAGGAGGAACTCTCGGATAAATTCTGGAATATTGAATATACAGGAACTACACAAACGATAACATTCGGAAAAACCGGAACAAAAGGACGTGAAACCGTCAAAGAATTTGCTGATGAAAAAGAATGCACTCGGGAATCTGAAAAACTGATCAGCCAGAAAATAAAAAAAGGCTATACTGAAATTCAGGAAAACGATGAAATACCTCAGAAAAAAGAACTTTCGGAACAGGAGAAAGCAGATATTTATTTCTGGGAAGCCATCGAAAAATCAAATAAATACAAAAAAGCCCATTGGAGCGAATATGATATAGATGAGCATGTAGAAAACCTGACATCCTATCTCTCTAAATTCGGGAAAGAAAGATTGATTCTTTTCGAAAAAACACTTCAGGAAAAACTAAGTGTGCTCTACACTGCAGAAATTGCAGAACTTTCCTTTATCCTTGAAGGTAACTTTAGACTGGAAAACGGAACCTATGTTTTTGATGGTTATCTTTCCGATGACGGCTTCATCTATTTCCGATGCTGGCTGCTGTTGAAAGGAAAAGAATTCTTTGAAGATATTACAAAAGATATTCAGTCATTCGTAAACGGAAAATACAGCTTTGATATTGGTGATTGCTGGGGTGAAGAACTTCTGTATGTATCAGACCGGGCCTATTCTGAAAATCATGACAATAAAGACGAATCAGAAATAAGAGATACTGTAGATGAATTGTATCCCGGCAATCACTACGACAGTATGGACAGGAAGATGAACCGTGAGCCGAAAAGCGGAGCAGGTTTGCAGAAGATGTATCCGAAACTGGTAAAAGAGATTGGTGACCTGAGGAACTCATAAAGCCTGATATGACCATGTTTACCATACCGGAAGTTTCTGAAGCAGAAGCAGATATTCTGAAAGAAAAGAGAAATCCGCAGAACTTTCCAAAAACAATAACATTTCCTTTTTCTGAACAATATAAAAATCTAGTAACACCCATCAGAACCATTGAAATTGCCTCAGAAACGATCCTGTATAACGCTGTGGAAGCCGTTTCTGAAAACAAGGAATCTGAGTGGAAAGACTATTGGTGTTTTGCCGGAAACGGACAGGGCGACCGTTGGTTTTTGAATAAAGAGAATTCCATTTTTTTCTATGATCATGATGCGTCCGATGAACTTCTGCCCATGGAAATAAACTTTGGGCAGTGGCTTCAGATGGCTTATATAATCCACCAGCTGGATGACTGTTATGATGAATACGAAATTATTCCGCAACTCATAAAAGAGACTTTTTATAAAACATTGAACAATATCGGCCCCGGATTAGGAGAACGTTATCCGTTTACAGTATAAAAGAGTGTATGATGTTTAAAAACAGTTCAAAATAACCATCACAGAACGAATATCATTTCGTAATAATAAAAGTATTGGCGAAGAATAGTTATTTTTGCCAAAATCCTGTTTTATAATGAAGAATGCCATAAGCTGGATATTGATTGTATTTCTCACGGTTTCTCTTTTGCAGAACTGTTTAAATACCCGTGTTCAGAAAGAATTCCGGCAGAAGTCTTCATTTCTCGCGGAATTGAGGATATTATATTCCTCAGGAAACCCTTCAAAATGGCCAAAACCAATCCTTGATCCCGATGCGGCTCCTTATTTTACTGAAATAGGGCATTTACCGGAAGTCGGCTTTCCGGAAGACAATCCATACTCCGAAGATAAAGCATTGCTGGGCAAGACCCTTTTTTTTGATCCACGGCTTTCCCGGTCCAACCAGATTGCCTGCGCCTCATGCCATGATCCGGAACTGGGTTGGGGAGATAACAGAACTTTTTCTTTCGGACATGACCGGCAGCTGGGTATCCGGAATGCAATAACCATTATGAACTCCGCTTATGCCCAACCTTTATTCTGGGACGGAAGAGCGTCATCATTGGAAGAACAGTCCCATATGCCGATTCAGGATGAACGGGAAATGGGTGAGCATATTGATATTGCCGCAGGAAAAATTGCAAAAATCAATGGCTACGGAATATTGTTTGAAAAAGCTTTCGGTGATAAGACAGTAACCAAAGACCGTATAGCCAAAGCGATAGCCACTTTTGAAAGAACGGTTAAAAGCGGAACCGCAAAATTTGACCTTTTCATCAGTGGAAAAGCCGATGCCTACTCTGATGACGAACTTATGGGGCTGCATCTTTTCCGTACCAAGGCGCAGTGTATGAACTGCCACAACTCAGGATATTTCTCCAATAACAGGTTTGAAAATGTAGGAACCGCTCTGTTGGGGGAAACAGGAGAAGATTTGGGGCGTTATCTGGTGACTAAAAAGCCGGAAGATGCAGGGAAGTTTCGTGTGCCGGGTCTTCGTGAGACCGCAAGAACCGGACCCTGGATGCATAACGGTTCCATGACAAGCCTTACGGAAGTCATACAGTTCTACAGCAAAGGAAACCCGGAATATGCACAAAAACGCTCAACCATTCATGAAGGAGTTACTCTGAATTCTGAAAAATCAACTTTTGTAAGATTACTGGATCTTACTGATGAAGAAATCTCACAATTGGAAGCTTTTCTACGCACACTGACCACAAAAACAGAAAGAGTAGCACCTCCCGTTTTGCCAAAATAAAAAAGCTAGTTAAGCTAATCCGGAAATCAAAATAAATCCGGGATTAGATTGAGCCTTAATTCTACTATTTAGCCTATTAAAAATCATTGATTTTTCCTCTTAATCAATCTTAAAAGCTGAATCCCCTTAATGGTTTAAAAAACAACTGAAATTGATATATTCAGAATTGAAATCAACGATGGAAATAATTTACATCCTTCACCTTCAAGCTCCCGTCGTCAAAACTTTTCGTAACTTTATCCATATACAATCATTTCACTATGAATATCAGTCTTTCATCAAAAAATGCTTTAGTAGGAGCTGCCACCCAGGGAATTGGCGCCGGAATTGCCCTTGAGTTGGCCAAATGCGGAGCCAATGTTACCATCATGGCACGAAATGAAACCAAACTAAAGGATATTACAGCCTCACTTCCTGTTGTTAGTCCCGATCAGAAGCATCAGTATCTCGTTGCTGATTTTTCTGATTTTGAGAAATACAGAGAAATCATTGCCGGATATTTTCAGAATCATGCTGTAGATATTCTTGTGAACAATACCAATGGTCCGGAGCCGGGTTTTGCCTTAGAAAAAGAAACCAATGATTACCAGAAAGCATTTGACCTGCTTTTTAAAACGGTATGCGAAACAACACTATTGGCTTTACCTCATATGATCAGGCAGAAAAACGGACGGATCATCAATGTGTCTTCACTTTCCGTGAAAGCTCCTATTGGAAACTTAGCCCTTTCCAATTCTATCCGTTCAGCAGTGATCGCCTGGGCAAAAACCTTATCCAACGAAGTGGCACAGCACAACATTACCATCAATAATATTCTCACCGGCTATTTCGATACGGAAAGAATCCAAAACCTGATTCACCACGAAGCTCAGCAGACAGGACTTCCTGTTGAAGAAATTCTAAAAAACCGGGAAAATAAAATCCCGATGAAAAGACTGGGACAGCCGGAAGAATACGGACATCTGGCAGCTTTTCTTGCATCAGAATATGCGTCTTATCTTACCGGAGCCAGCATACCTTTAGACGGAGGACTGAACAATACCTATTAGAAAAAACAGCGAAATTTCTTTAAAATCCTGTACTTTCGCAAATGACATGAATTAAACTCATAACCGGATGAAAATGAACAACAGGGTTAAGATTCTGAGAGAACAGCAAAACCTTACCCAGACTGAGCTTGCCGAAAAATCTGGACTCTCTTTAAGAACTATTCAGAGAATTGAAGCCGGAAATATACCCAAAGGTTTTACCCTGAAAGCCATTGCGCAATCTTTGGAAGTGACGCCTGAAGACATTATTCCTGATACAGATGAAGAAACAAAAAAAGTGACAACAGATAGGGCAAAAATGATTAATTTATCCGCTTTATCAGGGTTGATTATACCATTCGGAGGAGTTATTTTCCCTTTGATTTTAACCTACAGAACGAAAGATCAGGAAAATAAAAAACTGGGAAAAGAGATTGCAGGAGTACAGATTATTCTGTCTGTTATTCTGTCTGTATTAATGATATTAAGTCCATTTGTTCAAAAAGGGTTGACGATGAGATTTCCTCTTTTTCTTCCCATTTTAATAAGTTTTATGGGTCTTAAATTATGGATTATATTCAAAAACGGAAACAGCCTGAATCAGAAAAATGCCCTTGATATTAAACTGAAAATTGATTTTTTGTAGCACTTATGGTAAGGAATAAATAGAATTTATGTTTTTTTCTAATGAATGATTTGCATTCCATTTTAATCAACTCTATGTAATATTCTGCAGCTCCCGGATGTCTTTAAAATAAGAAAACAGAAATTTACTTTCCGGGATAAAATGATAATCATTGATTTTGGAATTCTGTTAAATAAACGGCTGAAAAAATAAAATTACATTTTTGACTAAAACCATGTAATGATCTGTTACGGCTAGTTGTCTTAATAAGTATTGGAATTAAATATTTATATGAAAAACTGGTCTTTTAAAAAATGGAACACCATTTTAGGATGGGTGGTCTTTATCATTGCATTAATTACATATACCTCTACCATTGAGCATTCGCTCAGCTTTTGGGACTGCGGGGAATATATCTCTTCTGCGGTAAAACTTGAAGTAACGCATGCTCCCGGAGCGGCATTATTCCAGATTGTGGGGGCTGTGGCCAGCATTTTTGCGATGGGGAACGTAGAAAACTATGCTGTGGTCATCAACACCATGTCCGCGGTATTCAGTGCATTTACCATTCTTTTCCTGTTCTGGACCATTACCCATTTTGTAAGAAGATTGCTGAACAAAGATTTTGATGAAATAGCAAAACATCAGGAAATCTCCATTCTTTTTGCCGGAGCTATAGGAGCTTTGTGTTTTACTTTCTCGGATACATTCTGGTTTTCAGCAGTGGAGGGAGAGGTATATGCCATGGCGTCTATGTTTATTGCTTTATTGGTTTGGCTGATCACGAAATGGGAAAATGATTATCAGGCAGCCGACAATGAGCGGTGGATCATCCTTATTTTCTTTATTATTGGCCTTTCTGTAGGAGTTCATATGATGTGTATGCTGGCGATTCCTGCTGTTTGTCTGGTCTATTACGCCAGAAATTATACGTTTTCCTGGAAAAACTTCATCTGGGCGAATCTGATTACTCTGGGAATTCTGATTATTGTTTTCAAAATTATCTTCCCTTTGATCATGACGATGTTCGGAAATCTGGAAATCTTCTTTGTGAATGGGATGGGACTTCCTTTCCATTCAGGGACCATTGCCGCATTTATTTTAATGACAGCAGCATGTTATTTCCTGATTAAATATGCAAGGAAAGCAAAAAGAAAAGTTTACCAGGCCATTGTACTGTCAGTGGTTTATATGATCATCGGTTTCTCATGCTGGATGGTGATCCCCATCAGAGCAAACGCCAATCCTCCAATGAACCTTAACGATCCTGATACGGCGATCGGAATGCGGGATTATTACAACAGAGAGCAGTACGGAGATTGGCCGACAATTTATGGACAGAATTATACCGCTTTCCTTGATGCCAAAGGAATGGAGAAAAACGAAGACGGAAGCTATAAAATAGATAAAACCGGAGATATGTATGAAAAGGATGAAAAAACCGGAACCTACAGGAAAACGGGTGAGCGCTTCAATTACGTATTCAACAAATCTCATATCAGCTTTATGCCGAGGATGTTTAAAGAAGATAAAGAGATCATGGAAAACTATATCGCGTTATATGGGGCTCCGGATTTTACCTTCAACTATGACAATGAAGATGTTGCAGATAATCCTCAGGCCAAACAAATTTTTGATGAGCTGAGAGCCAAATATGAAGATAAAACCATCACGGCAGCAGATTATTTAAAAGTAAAACCCTATGATTTGATCAATGTACAGAGACCATCACTGGCTCAGAATCTTGATTATTTCATTTCCTTCCAGAACGGATATTACTTTGCCAGATACCTGATGTGGAATTTTGTAGGAAGACAAAATGATCTGCAGGGACACAAGGAAATCACCAACGGAAACTGGATCTCAGGAATTCCGTTTATTGACAATGCTTTAGTTGGAAATCAGGATAAAATGCCTGCGAAATTTAAAAATGAAAGCACGGTAAAATTCTTTTTTCTTCCGTTAATTTTAGGATTGATTGGTTTCTTTTTCCAGCTGAACAGAGACTTTGGAAGATTTTATGCCCTTCTTTCCCTGTTTATTCTGACAAGTGTAGGAATTGTTTTCTATACAGGGGTAAAACCGTTTGAAGTAAGGGAAAGAGATTATGCGATGGTAGGTTCGTTCTATGCTTTTGCCATCTGGATCGGATTGGGGGCTGGAGCTATTTTATGGTTTCTTCAATCTAAAATAAAATCCAACGGAGCCAATATTGTTTTAGGAGCTGTTTTATTAGGAATACCTTTCATGATGGGATTCCAGAATTACACGTCACATGACCGTAGTAAAAAAACGGCAGCTTATGATTCTGCATATTCCTTTCTCAGATCTTTACCAAAAAATGATATTATTTTTATTTACGGGGATAATGATACCTTTCCGGTATGGGCCATCCAGGAAACAGAAAGATTCAGGGATGATGTGAAAACCGTCAACTTTACCCTGCTGGCCACCCCATGGAATATTGATCAGGTAAGGAGAAGAACCTACAATGCAGCAGGAATTCCAACCCAGCTGACACATGATGAATACAGAGACGGAGTAAATGACCAGATTTATCTGATGAAAAAAGAAGACTGGGAAGGATTTTTCTCCATGCTGAAAGAGCAAGGGGCTCCGGATACGGAATTCCAGGCCTTCAGAAAATACCTTACACAGGACTCCATTACCCTGAAGGAAGCGATTGAATTTATCAGACTAAAATCTCCTGAAAAAGATGAGCTTCTGAAAATGTACTTCGGGGAAGAAAAATATGAAAAATATAATATCCTTCCGGTTAATAAGTTTATCCTTCCGGTAAACAAAGAAAATGCTGTAAAAGCAGGAATTATTACGCAGGCAGATCTTCCGGATACCGTGAATCAGATTATGATTTCCTACAAAGCCAATACACTTTATAAAAGCAATCTGATGATGCTTGATCTTTTGGCCACTTTTGATTGGAAACGTCCGATTAACTTCTCTTCAGGCGGAGTTTATGAAAGCGAAAATATTTTCTATCTCGATGAATACCTTCAGTTTGACGGGTTCAGCTACAGACTGGTTCCTATCCATACAAAACAGACACCGGATGGAGATTTAGGCAGAGTAGATGCAAATTCTCTTTACAACGTGGTGAAAAACTTTAAGTGGGGCAATTTTAAAGATCTTAGTATTTATTATGATGAATCGGCTACTTCAAACATCATGAGCTACAGAACATCGGCTAGTAGAGCTGCTTCGGCATTGGCTTTAAGCGGACAAAAAACTAAGGCAATTGAAATTCTTGATCTTGCTGCAAGAGAAATCCCGGCAGAAAAATACAATGATCCGCGGTCATTAAGCGCGATGGTCACTGGATATATCGTGGCCGGACAGGAACAGAAAGGTCTTCAGCTGGCGGAAATCCTTAAAAAAGGAATCTTTAAAGAATATGATTATTACCTAAGCTTAGATCCTGCTGATCAAAGGTATGTGAAAAGGCAGATGAGAACGAAACCAATGGAATATTCTCTTGTGGTTTCTGCGGTTACAGATGCTTACAAAAAGATCGGTCAGAACGAAAAAGCCTATGCTTATCTGGTAAAATCAATTGAACCTATCGATAAAAAGTTCAATGTTTTCATCAAAGAACTTCAGCAGATGGGGAAAGAAAAAGCGATGAAAGAATCTGAAAATGTACAGAAAATAACTCCTTTCTACCAGTATTTATTTGATGTGATGGAACCTTTCGATTCTACGTATTCCAAAGAAAAAGAAGAACAGATCACCAAAGCACTTATCAAAGCAACTCAGTAATTTTTCAATAAAAAGATCCTGTTTTTGCAGGAGAAGCAGAGCCTTCTGGTCAATGACCGGAAGGTTTTGTGATATCTGGTGGCCATTAATGTGATTTAAGACAGAAAATATGTCTTTAAATGAAGCCTTTTACAGCCATATTATTGAGTAAACCACCGGAAATCCGTATTATTGTAAGAGTTTAAGGTATACCCCTGAAATTATGATTATAAGAAAAAAAGAACACTGGTTCAGAATGCTTTTTGTATGGCATGGTTCGGTACTTCCAGGGCTGCTGCCCAGGCTGGGGCTTCTTTTTATTTTATCTTTGGTAGTGGTGTATTTCCACGGAACTATTTTAGATTTCAAAATACCGCTTAATCCGGCACCGCTTACTCTGTTTGGGTTTGTGCTGGCTCTTTTTCTGGGATTCCGGAACAATGCAAGCTATGAAAGATTCTGGGAAGGAAGGAAACTTTGGGGAGCTTTGCTCAATATCGCGAGAGCGCTGACACGTCAGGCACTCACATTAGGAAAAAAGGCAGATCCTGCTGCTGTTGAAGACTTTCTGAATTTACTCAGCTCCTTTTTATATGCCCTGAAGCATCAGCTGAGAGGTTCTGATCCTCATGAAGACCTGCAAAAGAGGCTTCATCCTGAACAACTGAAAATCGTTGAAAACGCAAAGTATAAACCTATCGTACTGATGAGGTTATTGGCAGAATGGGTAGAAAGGGCCAGGGAAGAAGGACGAATAGATTCTATCCAGCAGGGACGGTTTGATGAAAATTTAGACCGGTTGGCGGATGTTGTAGGCGGATGTGAGAGGATTTTGTCTACCCCTATCCCGTACAGTTATCGCGTGTTGCTTCACCGTACGGTTTATATTTATTGTTTTCTTTTGCCATTTGGTCTGGTAGACAGCTTAGGATGGTTTACTCCGCTTATCGTTGTATTTGTAGCCTATACTTTTGTTGCTTTTGAAGCCATTGCGGATGAGATTGAAGAACCTTTCGGAACCGAAGACAATGATCTTGCATTAAACAGTATGTGCGAAATGATCGAAAGTACCATACATGAACTGGCCGGAAAACATCTTGAAACCATATCCAGACCTGTAAATAATATTATCAACTAAATTGTGACGCTGTTGTCGCGTATTTCAGATGCAGTCTCAAAACCCTCATATCATTTATACCATAGGCCATTCTACCCGAAGCATGGAAGATTTCCTTGCCCTGCTGAAAGAATTCGGGATTGAGTTATTGGTGGATATAAGACGATTTCCGGGTTCAAAAAAGTATCCATGGTTTGATAAAGAAAACCTTGAAAAAGAGCTTCAGGAAAATGGCATCATTTATATTCATATGGAAAGCCTTGGCGGGAGACGAAAAGTACAGCCTGATTCACCAAATGACCGCTGGCGGAATGATTCTTTCAGAGGCTATGCGGACTATATGGAAACCGATGAGTTTAAAACTGCGGTCCGGAAATTAGAAGATACAGCATCAGAAAAAACTACAGCGTATATGTGTTCAGAAGCCGTTTGGTGGAGCTGCCATCGGTCTATGATTTCAGATTACCTGAAAGCCGCAGGATGGAAAGTCCACCACATTATGAATCACGGGAAAACAGAAGAACATCCTTATACTTCGGCCGCCCGTATTGTGGATGGACAGGTCTGCTATTCGGATGAAAATTTATTCAGTTAAACCATAAAAATACCAACCAGTGATAACGGAATTTAAAATTGGTGATCAAGTAAGCTGGAACTCAGAAGCCGGAATATTATTAAAGTACATACCAAAGACTTTGATTATAAAGGCTATACCCACCATGCCAGTCCGGAAGACCCTCAGTATGAGATAAAAAGTGATAAATCCGCTTATATTGCGGCCCATAAAGGCTCTGTATTTAAGAAAATCGACGACTAAACCTGAAAATCCATCAACATTAAATAATGAGAAAAAAAATACTTACATTAATCCTATTCGCTATTTTTTTGCAGTCCTGCTTCAAAAAAAAGGAAGAGAAAACAATTACACAAACAACCTCTGAAATCAAAGTTTCTGATACGATTCAAAAAAAAGAACCTTCAGTAAAAGATGTTCAATACAATATTGAGGTTGAAAAAATAGATTCAATACAGTTTTATTCAGCAGAAACAAAAGCGGGAAACCGGCAGGAGAAAATAACGAAAATCGAGAATTTTGATGAAGCCAGAAAATTACTGAAAGGCGTTGTAGAATTTTCTGAAAAAGATGAATACGGCGAAAATCAGGCTGTAAAAAAGATCCGCTTCAGAAACGGAAAAATATTTCAGAACGAAAATGATTTTGACGGAGAATTTTTTGTGGCCTATTTTCCGGGGGAAGATATACTACTGTGCGAAGGCGGCCACACAACTGATGTGAGCTTTAATCTGAAAAACGGTCTGCAAACGGAAGACACCGGAAACCCTGATATGATCGTAAATTCACCCGGCAAGGCATTCAGGCTGAATGGTCATTTCGGAGGGCAGGAATGCAGTTTCTATTTTATTCAGCGCAAAATCAACAATGAATATGTAAAGATTATACAGCTGGATAAAGAATTTGAAAAACAGACCAAAACCTGGCTCTGCATTATCGGAAAATCTTTCTGGGCAGACGAGAAAACACTTTATCTAACAGAAGGGAGCAACTATACAGAAAGTGGCGTTAAAAAACGGTATTTTAAAATCAGGATTATCGAGAAATAAAAGACTCAAAACTTTACAGGATCAATAAGCTTAGTCCTAAAATGCCGGAAGCTGGAAGGGGGAGGATGGAAGTTACTTTTAGCTATAGGTATTGATGACTGTCATACAATTTTAATGTTATCAAAAGAGTAAAAACAGATCAATAGTTATTCTTGATAACCTTCATAATCTCTTTTTCATGACAATAAGCGTTTCTTTTTTTCCAGGATGAGGAGAAACCTCCTTGAACCCCATTCTTTCGTATAGCTTATAAGCCTTGATATTTTTACAGGTTACTTCCAGAATAATTTCACGCGTACTAAATCTGTGAACAGCTTCCCCTATAACTGCACTGAGAAGTCCTGAACCTATATTTTTACCCTGAACTTCAGCCCTTACATACATCTGATAAATATGGCCTGTATTGTTTTTCTCCTCAATAAATACACAAATTCCGATAAGCTCATGATCCACAAATGCACCCATTACAAACCTTCCCGAAGTCTGGTTTTCTATATCAGTTTCCAGCCTGAGTTTTTCAGTTTTTAGCGCCTCCTGATAATCTGCACCAAATGATTCTGGAAAATGCTTCAGGCTTTCAAGTCTGATGGTTCTGTAGAGAGCGCTTTCTGTAGGTAAAAGGTTTCGGAACTTTATGGTCATGATAGAAACATTGTAGATTGAGTAAATATAGGGAGTTTTAAATTGAGAATTGATCCGCAGTAAAATGCTGGAAACCTTTTATGTAAAGTTTCGGCGGGCCTTTGGCCCGCCGAAACTCATATTATCAGCATAAAATACTAATCAATCCCATGTTGCCACACGAATCCTTTCGTGTGGCATTTTTATTTCAAAAAGTTTTTATCTTTATCAAAAACATAATTGATGAGTCGTAATTATAAGTTTTTTAGAAGATAATTTTAAACCACACAATACGATCGAACGGATCTTCAAAATAGCGATATAATTGGAGGATCTTGAGCAAATTGGTATATTGGCACACAACAATGGTCACAAAAAGAGGATCACGAAAAACAAACCACAATCTTAAGAGAACATGCAGAATTGCATTATAATAATACTCCAGAACCAAATAAGAATAAGTTAATGATGAATGTAACACTAAAAGTAGTTTAAAATGATACATGAGGATTTTATAGATAGATTGAATGAGCCTGAAAAGATTAGCACAATAGATATATCAACTTTAAAAATAGAATATGCGGCACAATTAGCCACTCTTATCGATAGTGATGTTCTTTTGGAATATCTTGAATATTATGGTGAATCAGTTTTCATGGAGGGATTATTTTCTTTTATAAATCCTCTTGATTATGAAACATTATTAAAAGAGTTTCCAAAATTAAAAAATCAATCTATTATGCCTTTTGCAAAAACGGCAATGGGTAATTTTTATTTAATTGGGGAACTTGATAATGAAAAGTGTATTGCTTTTTACAATATACAAACAGAAGAATATATATATGTAGATAATAAATTAAATCGATTTCTAGAAGGATACGCAGGAAGTAGGCTTTATATGGAAGATGAGTGGTATGGATACATAGAGCTACCTGCGCTTGATAAATACGGTCCGGTAGCAATTGATGAATGTTTAACGTTTATACCTGCCTTAGTTTTTGGTGGGGACGAAAATATAGAAAACATGCAAAAAGTAAAATTGAAAGAAAATTTACAAATATTAGCACAAGCTTTTAGTTGATATATTATCTGTGCTATAACAATAGATTCACCACAAATTAAGAGAGGGTTTTCTTAGCCATAGAAGATACCGGAAATAAAAAAAGAGGCTGACCTTTTTAGACAGCCTCTCATATTATCTGTATAAAATACTAATCAATCGGTTCCCAAAGCTGGATTTTATTACCCTCAAGATCTAAAATATGAATGAATTTTCCATAATCATAAGTGGCGATTTCATCCAGGATCGTTACATTTTCTTTTTTTAGCTCTTCCACCAGGGTTTCAAGATTTTCAACCCTGTAATTAATCATAAAGTCTTTTTCAGAAGGTTCAAAATACTTTGTATTTTCTGCGAAAGGGGCCCATTGGGTCAGTCCTTTTTTACCATCAGTCTGAAGCCATTCAAAACTGGTTCCGTAAGGGCTGGTTTCAAGGCCAAGGTGAGCTTTATACCATTCGTTCATGGCATTTGGATCTTTAGATTTGAAGAGGATACCTCCAATTCCGGTTACTTTTTTCATGTATTATTTTTTTATCGTTAGGGGTTGTATTCAGCAGAAGCCGAGACGGCCTTCAAATATAGGTAAAAACCGGAAACGCTGTATCGTTTTTTGATTTCAAAGGATTTTTCATGATGCCTATTCCTGGAATTCCTTATCAGTCTGCAGAGGTTGGTTTTACACTCATCTCCTGAACCTCTTCAGCAGAAAAACCATAGATCTGGGGTGTTTTCACATCCAGTAAATTGAGGTAAATATATAATTCGCCTCTGTGATGGATTTCATGTTCCGTCATAGCCCGCAGCCACTTTCATACCGATATTTCACTTCCGGCAGGGGTGAGGCATCTCCGGTTGAGGTCTTCATCAGAAAGCCCACTAAGAATTTCAATCATCTGCCGATGCATTTCATTAAAATATTTTACCGTCTCATCATAGCCGTCCGCCAGATCTTTACCGCAACCCTGATAGGAGCTTTTTCTTCCGGAAATAGTTTCTCCGTACATGTTCCGTTCAATAGCAGCAATATGTCTGATTTGATCTCCGATGGTAAATTTCCCGGGTTTATAGGAGAAATCAATATGTTCAGGAGGAACCACTTCGATGAGCTTTATCGTCCGGGCTCTTATTTTTTCATAATAGTCAATAAATGCTGCGGCAGATGTTATTTCCATGATCAGTTTTTTGAATGGTTAAATTATTGAAAAATAGAAAAATAGACAAAGGAATATTAATCGTTTTTGTTACCCTGATGCCCGTTAAAAAACGCAAGCATCGTTTCCAAAGCTACCTCTGAATGCATTCGTTCACCATTGTCAAGAGATTCCTGTATGGCTTCGGAAGCCCGTTTTCGCATTTGGTTTTCGTATAGAGCAATAGCTTCTTCGATTGAATGAGAGCTGCTGTCGGTAAGATACTTACTCAGTTCCAAGGCATCCAGCATTGCCATATTGGCTCCTTCTCCGGCAAATGGGGGCATTACATGGGCGGCATCACCTATCAACGTTAGATTAGGACGGGTTTTCCAACCTTCATCTAATGGCATATAATAGATTGGGCGGGGAATAAAGGGAGATTCGGCATTTTCAAAAAGTTCCGTCCAGCTGTCATCCCATTCAGAATACTCTTTTTTATACCAGTCCAGGATTTGTGTCTGATCAGAAAAATCAAGACCGCTGGTTGAAGCCCAGTTTTCATCCGCCCTGAAACTTGCATAAAATCCAAGGTTACCGTTTCCTTTCTGTCCAAGCAGTAAATTCTGATGGTTTCCGAAAGCCATGATCTTTCCGCCTTTAAGAAAATCAGTAATGACAGGAGCTGTTTTTTCCGCCTGGATAATATTCCCTTCAAGCATAGTAATTCCAGAATAAACGGGCTTAATATCTGTGAGATAGGGACGAACTTTAGAATTAGCACCATCTGCAGCAATAACAAGATCCGCATACGCTGATGAACCGTTTTTAAAATGCAGTATCCAGCCTTCACCCTGTCTTTCCATAGAAATAAAATGACTGTCCCAGACTACAGTTTCCGGTTGAAGGGATTTCAGCAGCATATTTCTCAATGGGCCACGGTCAATCTCTGGTCTGAAATGGGCATTTCCGAAATCTTCGTCCGGTTTGCTATCATGATCGCTGTAGAATACTTTGGCCTGGTGGTTAACAATCAGGGTTTTATCTGCTCCTGGACGGTAGTTTTCCTTAAACTCTTCCAGAAGGTCTGCCCCGCGTAGGGCCGCCATCCCCGAGTCCTCATGCATATCCAGAGGAGATCCCTGTACGCGGGCATTTTTGTCGAAATCTCTTTCGTATACCCTTACATCTGCATTTTTAAGCTGTAATAGTCTGGCCAGCGTAAGACCGCCGGGGCCACCACCGATAATGGCTATTGATTTATTTTTTATAAGCATCTCAATTGAATTTACAGATGCAAAGTTATTTTTGTTTTAAAACAGATAATAGTATAAATCGGTCGTCTTTATTTTTTGCCAATTCTTTGGGAATCACGCCGGAAAATTTTTTGATTTCCTTAATAAAATGGTTCTGATCCGTAAAATTGAGCTCCGGAAAAAGTTTTCCTTCTGCAATATGTTCCAGAGAAGCCCGGAAACGGAGAATTGTAGAATATGATTTTAAGGAGAGCCCAAACTGTTTACTGAAATAACGGTTGATCTGCCTGCTGCTCCACGAGACTTTTTCAGAAAGTTCCATGACATTAATTTCACCTTTTGAAGCATAAATGAGTTCAAACAAAAGACGCTTTTTTAAGTCTATGGTTTCGGGAGCTAATTCTTTGAGAACATTGGAAACGTGCTGGTAAAATGTTTCGAAGTCATTCATGATATCCTTTGTGAAGTTCCAGAAACCAATAGGAAGTTCTCTTGCTGTATTTAAAATATCAGCAATGGAAGTTTTCAGAATGTATTCGGCTCCTAGTGGCCGGAAACTGACTACAAATGCCAGGGTATGAGGAGGAATGATTCTCTGTTCGGGAGCAGTTTCCAGTCCGATCAGCATTATGTGAAAGGATTCCGGTCCGGATTGTAAAAAAAACAGGTCGATTCTTCCATCCGGAATAATCACAACTTCTTTAGGCTGATCTGATGGATTATGAAACATTCCTATGCTTTCAACAAAGACATCAAGAGACGGATCAGGGGAGAGGAATTTACAATAAAATTCATGGTTCATATCAGCCGGAATATATTTGATGATGAATTTACAAAAAATGCTTAACTAAAAGTCAGGGCGACCTAAGATTACTTTATTATGCTCCGGATTATAAAACATCTTTGTATTGTGAATAATATGGCTTTAAAATTTGGAGAATCCGCAAATAACTGATATTTTAGTCAAAAATGACTAACCATGAAGAAATGGATTTCGATGTTTATTATTGTATTAGGGTTCAATACAATAAGCGCTCAGGCTGTAAATATAGATAAAGAAAAGCTGCTTGAATATTATGAGAACCAACGGTATGCTGATGCCGCACGATATCTGGAAAGCCTTTATCCTCAAGATACACAGGATGTAAAAGCACTTACTCAGATGGCTTACTGCAATATGATGGCAGGAAAACTTCCGGAAGCAGAGAAAAACTACATGAAAGCCAATACGGCAGAACCCAACAATCTATCTATTCTGTTCAGCCTGGCTAATATCAACTCGCGTAGGGGAAATGCAGTGAAAGCTAAAACCTATCTAACGCAAATTATGCAGCTGGACAGTCTTAATTTCAGCGCCTGTAAACAATTGGCGGTTTATGCAGAAACTCCAGAAGCCAGATTGAGCTACCTTAAGAAGGCAAACCGTCTGAACACTACTGATCCGGATGTTGCCTATGACCTCTCCATGGCTTATAAAGAACTGAAACAATACCAGCCTGCTTACGATGTTCTGAAAACAGCTATTGCCGCAGATACAGAGAATTTTACCCTGCAGCAGGCACAACTTCCGGTTGCCAATCTTCTGGGAAAATATCAGGAAGTAATAGATACAGGAAAAAAGCTGATGAAAAATAATACCGATGCCAATGTGATCAATGAAATGGGGCAGGCTTATTTCTATTTAAAAGATTATCAGACCTGTGCTACTCTTTTTAAAACTCTGGAAGATATGGGGATTCAGAATGAAGGTACCCTGTATTTTATGGCTTTGAGTTACCGCGAACTGAAAAACTTCGATCTTGCAGCAATCTATGCTAAGAAAACCATTGAAGAAGGAATATCAAAACATACAGCTGTTTATTATACTGTGCTTGGAGGTATTTACGAAGCGAAAAACCAGTTTCCTGAAGCAGTGACGGCTTACAAAAGAGGGCTTACTTTTGATAGCAGTAATACAATTAATTACCGCTTGGGACTGCTTTACGACCTGAGTATGAAGCAAACCAAAAATGCTTTATCTTATTATAATCTATACCTTAAAAGCAAACCGGATCCGGAGAAAGAAAAAGATCAGATTACCTATGCTAAAGCAAGAATTGCTGCACTTACTACCTCAAAATAGCCATTTCTTTATTTATTGTAGAGCTTTAAACTCCCGCTCCCGCAAGAACCCTTCAAACACTGATACTAAAGAATGAACAAAAGCTCCCGCTCTTTCCCTGTATATGCCATTGCTGACAAAACAGTCACATGGATGATGCGCATACTGGCATTGATTGGGCTCGTCGTTTTATTTTTATTAGGACTCTTATTGCCGATAGCCTTTGTGGTTGATGATGGGTATAGGGTTTCATACAGCAGAAACCCGGTGAATTCGGTAATATTGATAGCACTCTATGAACTGTGTTTCTTTTTTCTTTGCCGATGGTTGGTAAAATACTGGAAACGGAACCAGGATAAAACAATTGTAAAAATGTGGATAGACGAAAAAGGTCTGCATCGCCAGCAAAAAGATGGCAATATCCTCTCCATTTTGTATAGTCAGTTACGTTCAGTTCCGAAAGAAGGGAGATATGATGTTTATACTCAACAGATCGGGTCCGGAAAATATTCCAGAACCGCACTGTTGGTTAATTACAGGGATGAAACAGGTATCGTGAAACCTGTAGAGGCAGAATTTACGATGAACATCTGGTATGCTTTCTATCCGGCCAACACCATGGAAATGAGAGCTGCCTTTTTTCAGAATATAGCGGGCTATAAAGAAATAAGAATAAATCCTGAAGTATACAGGCATTACCATATAAATCCTGTTACCTTTCAGTTTGATGCAAAAAAATACTGGATACAATGGATCCTGATTCTTCTTTTTATAATTTCTGTACTGCTCATCATTTTATTGCTGACAAAAGAATAAAAGTCATCACAACGTACTGGTTAATCTGAAAATGTAGTAACTTAGAATAATGGAATATTGGTTTTATCCGAAGGAATAACTGCCATATCCGTAATCTTTTCTTTTAATTAATCCCTATGAAATACCTTAGATTTATCATAATATTTGTCCTTTTTGCTGGTCTGGTTATCCTTTTAACGCGTATCGGAGCCAAAGAATATGCTGAAAAAAATAAAGTTTTAAAAAACGGAGTTACCTTTGAAGGCGTTGTAACCGATATAAAAAGATCCAATAATCATAGTTTTGGAATACTGTCTGTAAACATTTCCAAATCAAATGTAAATGACTTTTCAGCTAAACCGGAACAGGGAATATATCCGTATCAAATCAGAGGAAAACAGGGCGAAATCTATTTACCGGTGTTCGTACAAAGAGAGGTGGGTGACAGTGTTAAACTTATTTCTGATAAAGAAATTGTTTATTATAAAGGCCAGAAATCCAGTGATAAAGGCGAAGTTTACATCATTACAGAATCTGAAGATATTGATTTTGTAAAACAAAACTCACTGTTCAAATAAAAAATGAATCTTCTTCACTTCAACAGAATTTTAGTGAAAATCAATACCTTTATCCTACAGAATAAGAAAGATGAAACTGAAATTAGGAATCCTCGATCAATCTCCCGTTATTTCAGGCAGCACTCCTTTGAACGCACTGAACGACAGTCTCAATCTTGCCGTATTTGCTGATGAAGCGGGATTTCACAGCGTAATGTATTCCGAGCATCATGGGGTAGAAGCATACGGAAGTTCAAGCCCTGAGCTTCTTGCAGCTGTTGTTCTGGGAAAAACAAAAAAGATCAAAGTAGGAACAGGGGGCATTATGCTCCGAAATTATTCAGCTTATAAAATTGCGGAATGGACGAAAATGCTGAGCACACTCTATCCCGGACGCTTTATCCTGGGGCTGGGAAAAGCTCCCGGAGGACTAAAAGATGCAGTACAGGCACTTAATAATAACAAACCTCCGGTGTTATCCAATGCAGAAAAGAAATTGGAAGAGATCATCCAATACATCAAAGATGAGGAAGGGATCTACGCTGGGCTGATCGCTCAACCCCAAAAACTGATTCATCTGCCTGAGATCATCTGGCTAGGTTCCGGAGTTACGTCAGCGGGTGAAGCAGCAAGACATGGAGTAGGATATTCCTTTGCGGATTTTATGCGGCATGGAAAAGAAACCGAAAGCACTGAAGCTTATCAGAAAGAATTTGATAACAACGCATACGGAAAAGCTCCCTTACTACAGATTGCAGTTGCTGCATCAGTAGCACCGGACCTGAAAAAGGCCAGGTATAACGCCTATGGAATGGCTTACCAGTTTTTGCAGGCAAGACATTTAGAGGCCCCTGAAGCACTTCTTTCCTCAGAACAGATAGAAAACAGAATCATGGGAACAGAAAATGAGGAGGAATTTTTTAATATTCTGGACAACATCATTATTGATACTCCCGAAAACATAGCCGGCAGATTGCAGGAAACAGCTGAGAAATATAATACGGATGATATATTGATTTTATGCAATATGTTCCAGCAGGAAAACCGTATGAATACCTATAAAAGCATCATTCTGAACAGCAGATAGCAATAGTGCATTCAGAAAATTCCGATATTGAAAGGTTTTTACACCGGACAGCCATTAAAAGTATTATATTGGCGAAATAAAAACAATAAACCAGACCTTCTCCCTATGAGTTATAACATCCAGCTTTTCAGATCCGAAACAAAAGAAAAAGAACAGGCCGCCAACGATGAGAGCTTTTTTGACCGCGAAGATAACCTTATACCGTTTGAAAAACAGCAGATTGCCGGTTTAAAAGAACGCCTTCTGAGTTATAAATATGAGCTGGTCAGGGAAGATGCTTCAGGACTTCACTTCAATCATCCCGATGAAGATTTTGGAAGTGTACTGCTTTCAGAAAGAGGTCTGTATTTCAGAGCAGGTCTGAGCGAAAGCTCCATTTTTGAAGTCGGAATGACTGCGTCAGAATTTACCGATACCGGAGAATTTGCAAAATACGACCCACAGCAGGAAGGTTGGGAAGAATTTTAACCATCTTTGTTGAAAATAAGACTATGAATAAAAAACATATCGTTATAATCGGTCTTGGAGGCGTTGGCGGATATTTCGGATTTAAGATCAATCAGTATAATGAAACTTCAAAACAATATAAAATAACTTTTACAGCCAGAGGAGAAACCTATGAAAAAGTAAAAGAAAACGGTCTGATCCTGCTCTCTCCCGAACATTCGGTTGCCCATACTTTTCCTGATACCGTTGAACAGCAGATCAGCAGCATCAAAGATCCGGATCTTATCCTGATCTGTGTCAAAGAATACGATCTGGAAAATGTCTGCACTCAGCTGAAGCAGGTCATTCATAAAAATACCGTACTCCTTCCGATGATGAATGGAGCCGATATTTATGAAAGAATCAGAACAGTTATTCCGGATAATGTTATTCTTCCGACCTGTATTTATGTGGCTTCCCATATCAAGGAAAAAGGAATTGTAGAACATAAAGGAAAAGCGGGGAAAATGATCATGGGCAGAGATCCTCAGCATTTTTCAGCAGATATAAACTGGATTGTTGAACTGATGAAAGAGAGTAAGATTGACATTGATTTCAAAGATGATTCATTAACCGATATCTGGACTAAATTTATCTTCATTGCGAGCTTCGGACCGGTAACCGCAAAATATAATTCATCTATCGGAACGGTATGTACCGATGTACAGCAGAAACATGAGGCAACGGAAATTATGAAAGAAATTAAGCGGATAGCCGATGAAAAAGGAATTCACCTTTCCTATGATATTATAGCAAAAACCTTTGAAAAAGCAGCAGCATTTCCTTTTGAAACTCCCACATCTTTACAGCTGGATATTCATTCCGGAAAGGAAGATAACGAACTGGAATTGTTTGCCGGAGCTATTTTAAAGTATGGTAAAGAATTGAGTATAGAAACACCTTTCATTCAAAAGGTCTACAATGAGATAAAAGGAAAATAGTTATATCAATAAAGACGGTTTTAGGCCGCCTTTACTAATGCAATAGAAATTTAAATATAGAGAACATTTATCCGGTTAGGAAAAAATCACAATCAATTCTTTGTATTACCTTGTTAAGTTTACCCTTTGTTTACCTTAAAAAAGAGAGTTATCATTTCTCTTTGTCTGGCTTTGCGGTAAAAAAGTATTTAGATATTCTGGATTTATTTAGATTTTTAATCACTAATAATATGAATTAGTGATTAAAAAAGAACTTTTATTATAATCCGTAATTTTATTAAGTTAAACATGAAATTATATTTTGTAGCATTATTATTGGTCTCAGCATGTTCTAAAGATAGCAGTCAGGAATATGCAAAAATTTTAAGGGATGAAGAATGTAATTTAGTTATTCTTTCTCCTCCTTATGACAATTCTGTTTGGTTTTCAACAAAAGGTTATGACCCAATAACACATGAGTTTAAAACCTGTAAAACCCATAACAGGTGGTGGAATATGTTTGCTGACGAAATGGAAACAGGTGATACAATTGTTAAAAGGAAAGGTGAATTAATTTTCGCTATCCATAAAAAAGATACAATAATCTATCATGACTGGAATAAATAACCCTTGTGTTAACAGAGATCGTTAAGACAGGTTGTAAGACGTTCCGTTTAAGTGATGATTCAATATATTTAATCGGCTCGGAAATCTTGTTTTTCTCGTTTTTAATTGCTAGAGTATATTTTCGGGGTTAATAAAAAGACTAAGCTCCATGCATGAATTTCTGCCGGTCTAATAATACCTCATCGGTTTCACGGTGGTCCGGATCATCAATGCAGCAGTCTACGGGACATACTGTTTTACATTGAGGCTCCTCATGAAAACCTTTACATTCTGTACATTTTCCGGGAACAATATAATAAACCTCATCAGAATAGGCCTGTTGGTAAGTTCCTGCATCAGCTTCCGTTCCGTCCGGGAAAACGATCTTTCCTGAAAGCTTTGTTTTATCCTGCCAGCGCCAGTCAATTGCACCCTCATAAATAGCCGAATTAGGACATTCCGGCTCACAGGCCCCACAGTTGATACAGTCGTCGGTTATAATAATAGCCATATTTTTAGTTGTTTTTTAATGATTTTCAAAAAGGGATTTCCTAAACAGCATACACCGTAAGAAATCCCAGTCTAAACTTAAGTAAATAAACTCCGGTATAAGACCGGAAACGTTGAAAAAATAAGCTGCATTGGCAGTTGTTCTTCATTATTCAGCAATTTCTATGGAAAGTCCGTCCATTGCCGCCGTAAGTTGGATCTGGCAGGCTAATCTGCTGGAAGAAGTGGTTGTAAACAGCTCAGACAAAAGAGCTTCTTCAATATCACTTTTTTCAGGAAGCAAAGACGTTTCGCTGAGGATATAGCAGTGGCAGGTAGCACACATCGCCATTCCTCCGCACATGGCTTCCATGGGTAATTCATAGGCTTTGCAGAGATCTTTAAGACTAAGTCCCATTTCCAGCGGACAAACCAGCTGATGAATATTTCCTTCCCGATCCTTTACCGTAATTGTAATTTCATCCATTCTCCTGAACAATTATTTATAAGTCTGAGGTATTCTTTCTATTCTTCTTGTAGTAGCAATGTTGATGAGCTTTTCAAACTTATCCGAGTATAAAGATGAGATCTTTGCCGGATCTTCCTGATCATATAATGCGGCACGGATAACAGGGACACTGAAGGGCAGAGGCCACGCACGGAGCGATTTGGCGATCACATCCATGGTGTTAATGCCCTGCATTGCCTGTAGTCCGTCTGCCCAGCACACCAATCCGACTGTTTTATCAGTAAGATAAGGCTGATAATATCCGGAAGTAACTTCCAGCCAGTCCAGGCAGTTCTTCATTACTCCCGGAATGCTTCCATGGTACAAAGGAGCCAGCCAGAAATGGATATCAGCTTCCAGAAATAACTGTGTCATCCGCTCTACGGCTAAAGGCGTTTTACCAAGCGTAACATCGAACATAGGAATACCAGATTCTGCCAGGGTAAAAATTTCGGTCTCTATTCCTGATTTGTCCAGGCTTTCTTTGAAAAACTGTGCAATACGGCCTGAAGCAGATTCTGTTCTTCTTTCCAGAGATCCGTTGAATATAATGGCTTTCATTCTGATTTAATTTTTAAAAATGACTTTAGGCATACCTATTTCTCCGTACATGAGGCTTTTAACCATGGGTTTCAGAAGCCCGGCTGCCAGTAAATAAAGGGCTGGGTCATGATCTGCTCTTGCTCTCACCACAACTTTCTGATTTTTATAATGTTTCAGATCTGCATACGTCAGACGGCGTTTCCAGAGATCCAGCAAAATCGTCTCAGCATTATTCAGATCTACATAAATAGCATAAGGAGATAATTTTTCCATCAGCAGCATATAAACCCAGGGTGGGATGATGGCATCCGTAGAACAGATGATTCCCACGGCTTTTTCGTTGTATACAGAAAAATCCACGGCAGCAATAGATTCCTTAAACTCTTTCTCCTTTACAATCATTCCCATAAAAAGATGATCTTTGATATCCAGTTCTACAATCTCTGTGGAAGGTTTATAATCCAAAAGATCAAGGGCTATAATACCTGAGGTTTCTGCTTTATTGATGAATATTTTCTGATTCATAACTCTCTTCTTAATCTGAAACAATTTATCTGATTTTGGTGAGTGCTTCTTCGTACTTTCTTTCAACAGCGGCCCAATCCAATACAGCCCAGAAAGAATCAAGATAATCAGCTCTTTTATTCTGATATGCCAGATAATAGGCGTGTTCCCAGACATCAATTCCCAGAATAGGAAAACCTCTGTTTACCAATTGTACATCCATCATTGGGTTATCCTGGTTAGGTGTGGAAGTTACAGCCAGCGAACCGTTGAACTTTACAAACAGCCAAACCCATCCCGATCCGAACTGTCCAAGTCCTGATTTCTTCATTTCCGCTTTTAAATCTTCAAGGCTTCCAAAAGTTGAGTGGATGGCTTCAGCAAGTTTTCCTTTAGGATTTAATTGGGGTTTAGGAGAAAGAATTTCCCAGAATAACGAGTGGTTGTAGTGTCCGCCGCCGTTATTTCTCACCGCCGGACCGTATTCACTTACTCTTTGTAAAATAGAATCCAGATCTGTAGATGTTTCATTTGCTTTTTCTAAAGCAGTATTCAGATTGTCCACATAAGCTTGATGATGACGCTGATGGTGAATAGTCATCGTTTCTTTATCTATAAAAGGTTCCAGGTCATCATAAGAATAAGTCAGCTGGGGTAGTGTAAATGAGTTCATAATAGTATTGTTTTGATTATTACAGGTCAAAGGTAATATTATATTTCAATAAAACAACCATTATGTTGTTTTATTGAGTTTGTTCTTTAAGTATATAATGTGTTGATAATTACTAATTTGTATTATAGAATTAAAGGTTATAGAAAATGACTATATTTGTTGTTGAAAAATAAAACAACTAAAATATTGTCAAATGAAGAAGCCGGCTGCCGACCGCATTCTGATGTTTTTAAAAATGAGAGGAGAAGCTACAGCTTTGCTGATCTCAGAAGAGCTGTCCATCACTAAAGAAGGAGCAAGGAAACATTTGCTAAATCTGGCTCAGGACGGTCTCATTATACCTTTTGCAAAAAGTGAAGGAGTAGGGCGTCCGTCTACCTATTATCAGCTGACAGAAAAAGGGATTTCCCAGTTTCCTGATACCCATGCTGATGTTACGGTTCAGATTCTTCGGTCAGTTAAAAATCTTTTAGGCGAAAATGCATTAGAGCTGTTAATTAATGACAGAGAAAAAAATACCTATCAACGGTATGAAAAATCGCTTACAGATGCCGGATCGTTGGAACAGCGTCTGGATATTCTTGTCAGAATCCGCAGTGAAGAAGGGTATATGGCAGAGTGGAAAAAAGAGGACGGAGAATATTTTCTGATTGAGAATCATTGTCCGATCTGTGCCGCCGCAGCTGAGTGCCAGGGATTTTGTCGTGCCGAATTGTCTAATTTCCGTAACCTGATCGGTAAAGATTTTCAGGTAGAAAGGGTAAGTCATATCCTTTCAGGCGGACAGCGATGTGTATATAAGATCTCTTGATTAATATCCGTCTACATTGAAATAATCTCGTTTTTTAATCACTAAATTATAGCTCAAGGAAGTAGGTCAGGGAAAAAAAACAAAATATATATAGTTAACTATATAGTTGACTGTATTTTTTATATATTTGCTTATCAATTTATTACTAAAATGGATTTTGATTTCATTAAAGAACTTGGCTACAAAGCTTTAGACAGCAGATTAAAAAGAATCAGTGACCGGATGGCTCATGATGTAAGACGGTTTTATAAAGAACTGGATATAGACGTGGAACCTAATTGGTACCTTGTTTTTATGCTGCTGCAAAAGAATGGGGAAATGGCCATTGTAAATATTGCAGAGCCTCTGGGATATGCTCATCCCACAGTAGTTGTCATGGTAAAAAAGATGGCAGATAACGGATACCTCAATATTAAAAAGGATAAGGTTGATAAACGGAAGCAGATCATTTCGTTGACAGAAAAAGCAGTAAAAATGCTGCCGAAGCTGGAGCATATCTGGGACAGTTGTGAAAAAGCAATTCTTGAAATACTTTCTGATGATCTGGGAATTCTGGCCTATCTGGATGGGATAGATGATGAACTGAAAAGCAAATCCTTTCATAACCGCTTTAAAGAACACTATTTAAAATCACATACTTTATGAAAACATTAATTTTTCTCACTGCATTTCTTTTTTCCGGGCTGATGCTTCACGCCGAAGAAACCAAGGTCATGATTCGGGTAAAAGCCAGAGATGCTAAATTTATCGGCAGCTCATTAGGAGGCGCGCACATTATTGTCCGGAATAAACTGAACAGGGAAATCATGGCAGAAGGAAATACCTCCGGAAGCACAGGAAATACAGACCTGATCATGAAAACTCCCAAAACAAGGGGAAGTTTAATTACAGACAGCCAGACAGCCGGATTTCTGGCAAAAATGAATATTGAAGAACCTGTATTGGTCACCATTGAAGTCATTTCTCCGTTGAACCAAAGACAGGCACAGGCTGCGGTAAGTACGGAATTATGGCTGATTCCCGGGAAGCATATTTTAGGGGACGGGATTATTTTAGAAATTCCGGGCTTTATTATTGACATATTGAAACCCAGAACTCACCAGTACATCGCTCTGAATAGCATTAAGGACAAACCTTTCCAGTTTCAGGCAAATATTGTAATGATGTGCGGCTGCGTAATAGAAAAAAATGGAGTATGGAACTCTGATGAGATGGAAATAAAAGGTATCCTTAAAAAAGATGGAAAATTGGTTAAAGAGGTCAAATTTTCATTGGTGAACACCAACCTGTTTGAGGGAGATACAATGATCACCACGGCTGGAAATTACGAACTTGTTTTATACGCCTATCATGAAAAATCAGGAAATACAGGAGTTGATAAAATGAATTATGTAATTTATGAATAGTGGGGCAGTACTGTCAAAAATCAATCCATGCGTTGTATTTTGGTTGATGATGAAAATTCATACATTTACATAAAATTGACAGTTGATATAGTATGGAGATGAGCGGATTTGAACTTTCTGAGACGTTAAAAATATTCTGGCAGTTTTCGTGGCTGCAATGGATTCTGTTTAGTTTAACAGTCAATATTTTTCTGTATTTATTTTCTATAGGATTGTATTGGTTTATTGATAAAACCTGCCGTAAAGAGAAATTACAGCCGCAGGATCATCCGGTGAGCAGATCAGATGTTTATCTCAGCTTTCTTACGATTGGCTGTAACAGCTTTGTGATGATATTGGGCGTTTTTTTATGGAAACACGGATGGATCATTCTGAGCCAGAATCAATCCGCAATTGTTGTCATTGCGGAAGTTATTGCTTTATTGCTTCTGATGGATTTTATGATGTACATCTTTCACTATGCAGCTCACAGTCCTTTTGTATACAGTCTTTTGCATAGAAAACACCATGAGCATAGAAGCACCAATTTTCTTAGTCTCTTTGTATTACACCCTTTGGAAACTATCGGATTTGGAATAATGATGCTGATTTTGCTAATGATGTACAATTTTTCGGTTACGGCAGTAGCAGTTTATCTGATGATTAACCTTATCTGGGGAACGATCGGACATCTGAACCGGGAGTTTTTTCCGCAGAAACTGGACCGTTTTTTTATCGGAACAACAAGATTTCACCATCAACACCATACAGATGAAAGTAAGAACTTCGGGTTTTATACCTCTGTCTGGGACAGAATATTCGGAACCTATAAGCCCTGATTAATTGAAGGTTTACAATCCCGTTCCTGCATTGAATGCTTTCGCTTCATCCCAGCAGGAAACACAGACAATTTTAAAATCGCATCCGGTGAACCAGTTTTCGCGATCTTCTTCTGTTTCAGTAAGATCCCAGGCATCTTCACACTGATTGCACCACGCATCAGGGCGTCCCATATCTCCTTCATCATGCTCATGAAACCCTGAAGGTACTTTATGCAACAGACTATGTGCCAGGTGCGTACATAGCAAACCCATTTCCTGTTTTCCATGCGTTGAACAGTCTACATATTTTTGTTCCATCTTTTTTAATTTAAAATTGAAGTATTGTTATTCGTGTACAATCATTTAGGTATATTCAAAACAGATTACAGCTTTCCGGAGATCCCGGTCATAGAAAAGATAGATATGATCTGCCGAGCTCTGCTGGAAATCATAACCTTCAATGCAACAGATATAGTCTAATGGCTTTCCGTTGTGGGCCGGTTTGCTTATCAGGTTACAGCCATCAAAATTGCAGTCTTCAAGAATCTTTTTTTCCGAATTCAGTTCATCAAAAATGCCATGTATTTTAGCAGCATTTCTTTCTTCCATATACTCAGAATTTTCATCCTTTTCAAGATCTTCCGGTGTAAGCTGGCGAAGCCTATCAAGTCTCCTGATATCGTCTACAGTAAGTCCTGATCTATAAGCATATTTATCATAGAGCTGGCGATGTTTATTGAAATAAGCTTTTTTCAGCTGATACATCGCATCATTCATATTGTATTCAATCTCAACATCAGAAAACTCCTCGTCATACTGGTCCGGAGCAATTTCTGTGGACACTTTGAAATAGTTCCAATCTGCATCAAATCTGTATTTCCCCCCAATAACATCAAAACCAAGCATATCAGCCTGAGTAAACGGAGTATAGAATGCGGTACTGTCTTCTCCAACACAGCCGTCATAGATTTCTTTCACAGAAACCACGTGGAGCCATTCATCCTGAGAAGGATCAATCAGTTTAAGATTAAAAGAACAGATGGGCAGGAAGTACTTTTTGTGATTTTCTATATCATCATGAAATACATCTTCATAGGCCGGAAAGATTTTCACAAGTTCATTCATAGAAATAAGATAATGGTGTTTTTTTAAGCTCCCGAAAATACGAATAAATCTTAGTATTTAAAAACACTTTAGAGAACTTTAAAAGAAATTCAGGTCTGGTGAACTCAACGAAAAAGACTGTCCGGAGACAGCCTTTCATGATAAAAAATATTCCTATTTAATCATTATCAACCCTGATCCATTTTCCGTTTTCTACACCTTCGTAAAAATGGTCATTATGATAGATAATTGCTCCCTGAGCATGAGGCTTCTGAGCGGGAAGCACCAGTGTTTCCGGAAGGGCATCAATGTTTCGGATCATCAATACATCATTTCCTTCCTTCACCGTAATTCCGGTTCCCGGGATGAGCTTTGTCGTTCCGGCATCAACAGGAGGATTAATTAGTGTTACAGGGTCAATCTCAGATAAACGTCTGGCTCCCATACTGGCAGTACATCCTCTCAGAATACCGTTCATCAGCATGGTAACCCCAGGAACAGTGCATTCAGGATTGATGTTGATAACAATATTTTTATTATTCAACACAAGTGGACATGCTTCCCCGCTTGAAAAACGGATGCTTTTCAGACGGTAAACAAATGTCCCGGCCTGGTTTTTCGCATGAAGAACGACTGCTTCACCATTAGCTGCTGAGGTGATATCCTGATCCGGACCATTATTTACAGAATAAGTGAAAATATAGGTTTGCGCCAGAGATCCCTTGAATTTCACTTGTACATCACCAGTTGCCTGTTGTACAGCACTTACCGGAGTAATTACGGTATTGTCAACCGGCATGGTGACAGAACTGATCGTAAAATTCTCCGTAATATTACATCCGTCCTGAGCATATACTACTTTCACACTATAGTTTCCGGGTTGAGTGAACGTAACCAATGGGCTGGTACTGATTACTCCGCCGCCCGGTTGATTTATTTTTGTCCATGTATAAGAAGCATTGGCATCCGTTCCGAAGAGAGTAGCCGCGTCATATGTTTTAGGGAATTCCGAAGCACAAAGAGTCTTATTTCCTCCAAAACCTGCTGCCTGTACATTGGTAGGTACAATCGTAAGATTAGTGGTGTTTCCAAGATCCTGACTGTTTCCATATGCACTTACTGCACGGGAGAAATTCATGTCCCGGACAGATGCATAGAACATGGTATAAGCAGCCGCAGGATCCAGTGTAATTAAGCTTTGTCCGGAAGCAGCCGTTCTGCTGATATTAATCCTGTTACACGGTGTACCGGTCATAAACATATTTTCTGTAATAATCTGTCCCCCTGCAATACTGTAATTTCCGGGATTGAAATACAGGGTTTTGTAGCGTCCGGCAGAAGCCAAAGTACTGGTTCCTGCTCCTCCCAGGAAGGTTACTTTATTGAAATTATGAACCGTATTTCCTCCGTTGAGTGTTCCGTTTCCGGTGATAATGATCTCATTAAAATCTGAAATAGTTGGAACAGTAACGGCAAAATTCTGAGTGGTAATTTTACTTCCTTCCGCCTGAATAGTGACCGGATTTCCTCCTGCGTTTATGGTGAAACTATAGGATCCTGTATTGATAACAGACTGGCGGAAATCCAGTACTGGATTTACATTTTGATTATAAATAAAGCTTACGCCGCCCGTCATCGGGAAATTGTTGGATTTAAAACTTTTTACATTTGTTCCTCCGATATTTCCTAAATATGGGCTCAATAACTCAAAATCGTCCTTATCAGCAAGTATTGCGATGTTTATGTTCACCCCTTTCGTATCAATATATCTGGTATTTACCACTGCCGGGTTCTGAACCATGTTGATGAATGAATTACCCGAAAGAGTGGTCATATCAGGCTGAAGCGTAAGATTTCCATAAATATTCAGATAATAGGAAGAATTACTGCTATATACGCCCAGATTAGGAGAATTAGGAGCATTATTGAAGGTTACATTATTGGCAGAAGCATTGCTTCCTGTAATCGTAATGGATTTCTGGGAAGCTGTGAAACCTGAATTCTGATCAAAGAATACATTATCATTGGCTCTCGGAGGATTACAGCCTGTAATAGCTACCCCGCCTGAGGTCAGTGACCAGTGCAGAGGATCATTCCACTCACCCTGTCCGCCAATCCAGAAAAGATCTCTAGGAGCCGAAGTAAGCGTATCAGAAAAGCTGAAGCCTGTCACACCTCCCAGATTCTTGCTGCTGGAGGTAATATAGGTCTGCCCTCCGGAAGACGAAACATTTCTCAACTGTACCCTGTCTATCACAAAATCTGTAGGATTGTAATTGGAAATAACGATCTGTCTTACCGAATTATCACCCGAGAAAATCACCCGCTCATCTTCCAGACAGCCTCCCTGCAAAAGCATTGAGTTATTCACTGTAATATTGCTTGCTAAGATGACTGAGTTGGTTTTCTGAATATTGAGGTGATTCACATTCAGACCTGTGATCTGAAGAGCATAAGGCTGGGTGTAAAAAGTTCCCTGCAGCATATTAAAATGATTAACAATCCCTCCCTGCATCGAAAAATAAGCAGTAGTGTTGAGGTTAGTACTCTTGTAATCAATTCGTTCAAAATAATGGGCCAGGTTATTGGCTGAAAAATTACTTTGTCCTCCCAGTACGGAATTCAGCTTCAGAATACTGTTGTTGGAGATCACAGGCTGTTGTGTATTGGCTGTAAAAGCTCGTACAGTAATGTCAGAATTGCTTAACAGTACCTCCTTCCCATTGAAGGTAACATTGTTAAGATTAAGTAGGGTTCCTGTAAGATCAAGAGTTCCTGCTGTATTGTTCTGAATAATATTACCACTGCTCATATCAGTAACACCTGATCCGTGGTACATCTTCCAGTTGGCATTACCCGAAAAAGTGAAGGTGGCATTAGCCCCGTTGGGATAAATGGCTTTATTGATTCCTGACACTTTTCCAGCTGAGTTTATAAAAATAAATCCACTGAAATATCCTGCATCATAATAACCGGGATGAAGGGTAAGATCTCCGTTGATCCCCATCGAATAATAATTATTGCTTCCTGCAAAATGAGACCGGGCTGAAGACGGAAGCCCACTGAATGTAAGGTTGTTTACCTGTACATTGTTTTCCAGGCTGATGCTTGTAATATTGGCAGGTGAAAAGCCGGAATACTGATCAAAGAACACATTGTCATAAATGGTAGGAAGCCCGCAATTGGCGGTTACCCTTGCTGGAGAAGGGTCCATAGACCAGTGGCTGAGATCATTCCAGTTTCCGTTTCCTCCTTTCCAGTAAAAATTCTTTGCCGTAGGAGGAGTAAAGTTAATTCCGCTGTTGCTGCCGTTGTCAATGGAATTGTTAGCATTTACAGGTTTTGCACCGGCAACAGGAGTAATATAGCTGGCATTAATTCCGGATATCATCATTCTGTTAAGCTCTACAAAGCCGGTTCCGTTGATGTTATTACCCAAAATGAGATTATTGCCTCCATTTCCGGTAAGATTCGCATGAAGATCACAATCTGCACGGTTGTACACAAAAGTATCTGTGGCTCTGAGATTGGCAGATGCATTGAAAGTAATAGCAGAAGGAGCATTAATATTCACATTCTTTACGGTATTAGTATTTACCAGCGTAGTGTAGCTTCCTGAATTGATCTGAAACAGGTTGGCCTTCATATCAGAAAAAGTTGCAGTACCGTTTCCTTCCTGGTAAATGCTTCCGAAAAAATGATTTGGATTGGCTGAATAATACTTGCCGCTATATGTATTACTTATGTATACAGCTGTGTTGGGAGCATTGATCTGCTGTGCAGTGGAAACGTATAGGACAGATGTCCTGATAAGGGCATTATCTATGGAAACATTTTTTCCTCCCAGTCTGAAAGGGCCACCTACTGATATTTTTCTGCCATCAGCAGACAAGGTGCTTACCAGAGTAGAAACACTACTTGATTCATTAAAATTAAAATCTAAAGCAACACTCACGTCATAAGGTGCAGCCCAGCTTGCCGGCAGTAAACGGAATTCATCATTGACATTGATGACAAGAATCCTGTTGACCGTTTGTCCTTCGAAATTCATATATCGGACAACCGGAGGATCGGTACTTTTATATTTTTGAAAACTAAACAGGCCAGATGAAGCCGTCATGTCTTTCTGAAGATAGATATTTCCGTAAATATAGGAATTGGTTACACCGTAAACAGGATTTCCGGGAGCATTGTTCCAGGTCATATTCCGGAAATAGGCTGTGCTTCCTACAGGATTGGTAACGCTGTTATTTCCTGCTGTGAACCCTGAATTGGCATCAAAAACAACATCATCATACATGGTAGGAACACAGTTGGCAGAGACACCGCCGGATGAAAAAGACCATTTGGACGGATCATCCCATGCGCCTGCACCAATTCTGTAATACGTTTTTCCTGTCAGGCCGGTATATGATATATTTCCCGTGTTTCCGCTGCCATCTATAGCTGCTGTTACTGCTGCACCGCCGGATAATAGAGTGTTGGAGAAGGTATAACCTAAGAAATTAGCTCCGGAACCATTGTTAATACTGGCTGGGATGATAAGATTTACAAAATAGGAGCTGTTCATTCCCCCGAAAACAGGCAGAGCCGAATTTTTACAGGACAGATTAGCGGTCAGAGTCTGGGTAACAGTAAAAAAGCCTGAATTAGGTATGGAGTTAAACAGACAGTCACCACCATTCAGGATGAGATTGTTGACGGTATACTTGGCCATAAAGCCAAAATAAAATCTGTTGAGACCATTTCCCAGAGAACAGGTATTGATTTCATTCTCTGCCGCATAAAAATTGGCGGTTCCGCTGTCCGTAGTCAATGTATTGACTTTAATTTTAGCAACATTATAGGACATATTGGATGTTCCGATATTGTAATTTCCACTTCCCGATAAGCTCAGCGTGTTGATGTCGTACTGACCGGTTCCGGTGGTGGTAAGAAGCTGGCCTCCTGATGTTCCGGTAATGTTATCTGCCTTCAGGTAAGTTCCTACAGAAATCTGGTTTCGTATAATAATCTTTTTAATATCCTGAGTAGAAGGAACAGATAACTGCCCTGAAACAGTTGCCTGTGTAAGATTGGCATTAGGCGTGTAAGTTGAAGTTCCGCTTACGGAAGTAAGCTGTATTGTTCCGAAATCTGAAACCGCGGTAGAATTATAATTAATATCACCGGTCACCCTGATGTTTTTATTATTGGGATCAAAGACGCTGCTTCCTCCTATAGTAAAGGAAAAATAGCCATTGGTATAGAAATCATTGATCAGCTTAAAACTTCCTGTCCCTAAAAAATTAATGGATGACTGATAACTCGAAGAAAGATAAGTAGAATCTATGAGGTTTCCGGGAATGTCAATAATATTAGGAGTAGGATTCACACTGTCAGAATAAAGATTCATGGTCATATTATAATAACTGCCCACATTTCCTCTCCATTTAAGATTTCCGTAAATATTGAACGTCGTTCCCTGGTTGAAGTTAATCTTTCCGGTAAAAGAATCGTCTATAATGAAATCTTTCGCAATGATGGAAGGAGAGACACTAATGGTTCCTCCTGAAGCCGTAAAGCCACTCCCTGAAGTAAAGTACACATTGTCATACCGGGATGGAATGATGGTAGCCTGCTGTCCGGATGAAGAGCCGATACGCCAGTGATTAAGATCGCTCCAGCTGCCGGCACCGCCTACCCAATAGTAGTTGTTTTGCGCGAAAATACTGCTGCTTATAAGGAAGAGCAGCATGAAATATAGTTTAATTTTCATTGTTTTGGAATTACAGATTAATAATGCCCTGAAATCAGAGGATTTCAGGTGGATATAAACTCGTGATTCAGATTATTTTGCCTTTTTCAGGACCTGAATTTCTCTCTGTAATTCATCGATTTTTTTATCCTGCTCCTGAACGGTCTGCAGCAGAAGCGGGATAAGTTCATTGTAATTGACTGATTTATACCCTTCATTGTCGGTATTTACAATATTCGGAAGGACTTTTTCTACTTCCTGGGCTATTAAACCGTACTGAAGCTGTGCATTTCCACCTTTCTTTTTTCCTTTTTCATTCCAGAAATAAGAAACAGGTCTCAGCTTTGACAGGAGTTCATTAGAAGACTGTATAGGAGTTATATTCTGCTTCAGCCGTTCATCAGAGTTGTAATCTATAGCACTGGCTTTAACCGTTCCGGCTACGTCTAGTTTGGCTGATGCAGAAGGTGCAGTACCTATCCCTACACTTCCGGTTCCGGAAAATACAAGGTTTTTACCATTAAGATCTACATTTCTGGCTGCTAAAGGCGTTGTAATGCTGCCGTCTGCCATATATATATTTGAGCTTACACTTTCCCAGGTGGTTCCGCTCCAGTAATAATAGCCGGATTGGGTGATTTTAGCCACTTTTGCAGTAGGAGAAGCCGGAGCAGAGGTAGCATAGATCATCAGGGATTCCGTTCCGGGTTGTATATTATTGGTCATTGTCTGAATCTGGTCACCTGTGAGACGGGGAATCATTAATCCTTCTGTTTGTGAAGCACCGTTGGTTTTTGCCCGGATATCAAGGGTAGATTTAGGATCGGGTGTATTAATCCCGACTTGGGAGAAAAGAAATGAGCCGGAAATAATGCTTCCGATAAGGCAAAGCTTAGACATTGCAGTGCTGTGAGCCTGCAGGATAGTAGAGTTTTTCATAGTTTTTAAATGCTTTTTATTGTAGTCGTATATTCAGAATTCCTTAGTGTAGTTTTTTTAATAGATCCCGGAGTATTATTTTTGATTTTTCAATGAGTTCATTTGACCTGTAAAGCTGGCTGGTAAGAATAGAACTTTCAAACAGAAGGTAAATGTGAGCTGCAAGAAGTTCATCCTTAATCTCGCTGCTGAAAGAAATTCTCAATCTGTTTTTGTGATCCCGGATGACATCATGAATTGCGGTTTTCTCAGCAGAAACTTCGGATAGCAGATTCAGAAAGCTGCAGCCTCTGAAATTTTCCTTTTTATTCATATACATCAAAAAATCGAAGGACATCATTAGTTTATCCTTAAGATCAACAGCTCCTGAGGTAAAACTGACCAGCTCAGATACCCAGTAATCATATCTCCTTTTCAGGAATTCAATGCACAGGTCATCTTTTGACTTAAAATGCTGATAGAAGCTTGCCTTCGAAACACCTGAATCTTCAATAATCTGATTGATCCCTGTATTGTTATACCCTTGTTGATGAAATAAAACAGAAGCGGTATTTAAAATTCTTTCGCGAGGTCGGTACATTTGTGAATTATTTCCACAAATATAAATAAAAGATGGACTGACTGGTCTGTATTGTTAATAAAATCTTAAAAATAATTTAATATTTTTATGAAAAAATACCTCATATACTCCTTTAAAGACTTATTTGATGGGAATTTTCAAGACAATTATCATATCTCATTTTTTTTAATCAATTTGCATTTCTATGAAAAACTAGCCCGAAATTGATCCAAAAATGGGCAGATTTCTTAAAATTTTATCCCTTTTACAGGTGTAGAGTTCCCCCAATCGTACCAGTAATGAGACTTCTGAAAATATCCAATGCTTAAGAAAGCTTTTGGAAAAGAGAAGACCTTTTGATGAAAATTACCCTTTTGTGGTAGTAATTTTAACCGCAAAATGTTCAAATTAGTAATTGAGAAATTAATGAACCAGCTATCTATTCCATCATTCCAATCCTTATCTTTGATTTATGAAAAAAACAGGTTTTTTGGCATTATTTTTTGTCATTTTCAATAGTGGCAGTCAGGCACAGGCACAGTCTTTATCTAAGATTGAATCAGGTGTGTCATATGAATTGGCCCAATCAAGAAAAAGTACAATAAGTGAGATTAAATATGAGCTTAGTCTGAAAATTCCGGAAAATAAAACAGAAAGGATTTCCGGAACAGAAGTTCTGTATTTTAACTATAAAAAGCAGAATGATGCTCCGCTACAGATTGATTTTAAAGAAGATACTTCTTCTATGCTCTCAGTATCTGTCAATGGACAAACGGTAAGACCTGTTCTGAACAATGAGCATGTCATTATTGATGCCCAATATCTGAAATCAGGATCTAACCGCATTGATTTTACTTTTCTTGCCGGAAATGGTGCTCTGAACAGGCGTGATGGCTATCTTTATGCATTATTTGTACCGGATCGGGCACGAACCATGTTTCCGTGTTTTGATCAGCCCAACCTCAAAGCCAATTATTCTTTAACCCTGACGATTCCTGAGAAATGGAGTGCACTTGCCAATGGAAAACTAAAGAAAGAAACCATACAACAAGGGCAGAAGACTTTGCAGTTTGATCAGTCCGACCTGCTTCCTACCTATCTGTTTTCTTTTGCCGCCGGAGATTTTAAGACAGCTGTACAACCAATCGGTCAGCAGGAATCCCATCTTTTATACCGTGAAACAGATTCTTTGAAAATTAAGAGCAGTATGGATTCTATTTTCACCCTATACCGAAACTCTCTGTCTTATTATGAAAAATGGACAGGCATTAAGCATCCTTTTCAAAAGCATGGAATGGCTGCTATTCCTGATTTCCAGTTTGGGGGAATGGAACATCCGGGTGTGATCTTACTTCAGAACTCAACATTGTTTTTAGATCAGAATGCTACGCAAAATGAATTAAATAACCGCTCGAATCTTATGGCTCATGAAGTGGCTCATCTCTGGTTCGGAGATCTGGTTACGATGGACTGGTTCAATGATGTATGGACGAAGGAGGTTTTTGCTAATTTTATGGCAGATAAGAGTACCGGAGCTTCTTCTGACAAACAGATTTATGATCTGAAATTTTTAACGACCCACTTTCCGGCAGCCTATTCCGTAGATCGTACTTTGGGAGCCAATCCCATCCGACAGGTTCTGGATAATCTGCAGAATGCCGGAATGATGTACGGACCTATCATCTACAATAAAGCGCCCATCATGATGCGCCAATTGGAATTGCTGACTGGAGAAGAAAGCTTTAAAAAAGGAGTAAGTGAATATCTTAAAAAATATGAGTACAGCAATGCAACATGGCCCGATCTTATTGCCATTTTAGATAAACACACTCCTGAAGACTTACAAAGCTGGAATAAAGTATGGGTGAACGACCCGGGACGACCTGTCATTGATTATGATCTGAAAGATAAAAATAATAAAATTCAACGCTTTATTATTTCTCAGCATCCCGAATATGGTAAGGAACAAAAAACCTGGCCGCAGGAATTTCAGATAAGCTTATTTTATGCGGATAAGGTTGATAAAGTAAACGTAAAGCTATCCGGAAGACAACAGGAGATTTCAGAATTAAAAGGGAAAACGAAGCCGCTTTTTATCCTGCAAAACTCTTCAGGAATAGGGTATGGGGTATTCAAAACAGATAAAGCTGTAATGACTAACTTTTCTTTGGTGAAAGACCCTGTCAGCCGTGCCAGTGCTTATATTTCGTTATATGAAAATATGCTGGCCGGTTCGGGAGCTGTGCCGCTGGATTTATTACATTTTTATGCCGGACAGTTGCAGCAGGAAACTACAGAGCTGAATCTCCGGCTTATTGCAGGCTATATTTCTACCATTTATTGGGGATTCTTATCTGAAAATACAAGATTAAAAGAATCTGTAAATATAGAAAATACATTATGGAAGGCATTACAGGCACAGACCGCAAAAAATAATAAGAAAATTCTATTCGATGGTTACCGGAATGTTTTCCAGTCTCAGCAGGCTTATGATGCTCTGTATGCCATCTGGAAATCACAGACCCCGCCAAAAGACGTGTCCCTTAATGAAGACGATTTTACGAATCTTGCCCTCTCATTATCCCTACGGAACAGTAATAATGGTGTTTTGCTTGATGATCAGCTGACAAGAATTAAGAATCCGGACCGGGTGAACCGTTTTAAAATTATTATGAAGGCTGCTTCCTCGGATCAGAAAATACGTGATGATTTTTTCAACAGTCTTATGGAAAAACAAAACAGAACGAATGAATCTGCTGTTGGGGCAGCCTTAAGCTACTTACATCATCCGTTAAGGCAGAAAACTTCTGTAAATTATCTTCTTAAATCCTTGGAGGTATTGCAGGAAATACAAAAGACAGGAGACATTTTCTTTCCGGATAACTGGCTTCGTTCAACATTCAGCAATTATCAGAATCCGAAAGCACTTGAAATGGTCAATCAGTTTCTCTTACACAACCCTAATTATAATGCGATCCTGAAGAATAAAATTTTACAGGCAGCCGATAACCTGAAAAGAGCTCAGACCCTGGTGAAATAAATGAGATGTGCAATAAAGTTCTAAACGTTATAGTCTCCAAAATCTATAACGTTTTAATTGCCACGTAATGCAGATCTGCAAGAGATTTTTTCGCTCGCTGATTGGGCAGATGGCGCAGATTTTTTTACTGACTTGGTGAAAATCTTTGATTTTCAAACTTCTGTGTACTTCTTTGCCCCAAAGTATTTAAACTTAAAAATCACTAAACAGTCAAACTACCTTTTGTTCCTTTTGACTTCGTTGAATCTTCAATTTGTGATTTAGAGAAATTATTGCTAATTATGCGGATAAAATGATTCATTTATCCTTGTGGTAAACAATAAAACCGTGAACGCAGATACTTTACTTCAGTTTTCTGCCATTCATCAGGAAAATTATTTATATTTAAGTAGCCATAAAAATTCAGATGAAAAAATTCATGCTCATTACAGGGATCATTATACTGCTGGTTTTTATTTTCCTTTATAATTTTTGGGGGTTGGATCTGTATCTGATGAATAAAATGAACCGATCTCAATTACCTGATGAATATAAGAATTATCAGAATATTGATACGAAAAAGCCTATTGTTTTCGGGCAACATGAAATGAAACTCATGTGGAATGACAGTTTTGAGCCGATCCAACATTTTATAAGCTCAAAAGGGGATATGATCATTATGACAAGTGAGATCCCTAAGAACAGAGATCAGGAAGAGGTAGAAGAAGAAGCCAGAGGAGGCGGGGTTCGTTTCCATCAGGATTTTCATTTTTATAAGCTTGATAAAGAGGGAAAAATCAAGGATCATTACGTCTATAAGCGGACTAATAAGAACAGGGGAGAAGAGCTGTTTGGAGACTTTATTGTCAATAAGTATAAAAAATATTACCGAACCTGGGTTACAGACGGAGATACACTGGCTAAACCGATTATCATCCAGAATGAAGATCTGAAATGGGATAAGGAGCAGCAGATTAGCCTGTATCATAAGATCTTTGAGGAAACAGACTATTTTGATAATGTCAGTAAAAGTTATCCTGAGCAGGAAACGACCTATTATATGGATGGAAAATGGTATCAGATGCGAACCAATACCAAGCTTACCGAAAGAATCTATAACCACAGAAGACCTAATGGATGGAGCAATCTTTTTAGGCATTATTCTTCTAAAGATATGGCTATGGTACCCAACAGCTTTCCTGAAATATCACCGGTTTATTTTCAGAGAACAGAAGTGGTGGAACTTACCCATAGTGTAGGAGGCGGTTCTGCATCATCTACCGCAAAGAACTGGAAAGGAGAGCTGTACTGCCAGCTACCGGTTGATAAGGATACTTTAAAATTTAAAATATCGATGTATTTTGAAGAAGGCTTTACCACACAGAAATTCTATGAAAGTCCGGGAGAAAAAATAAGAAAATATAAAGCTGAACTGGAAAAACAATATTCACCTTATTTCTATTTTGCAGATAAGAATTTTAATTTTCAGCTGTTTACAACAAGTGACCGGAAACTCTACATCATAAAACCCGTCAAATAAAATCAATTCATTCATAAAAGAGAATTTTAGAAACCCTTGAAAAAACTAATTAGCCATTTTAAATTCAGATTCAATCAGAGTTTTAGATTATTGAATCTGAATCCCAGAGCCAGCCTTCCGGCTTTACTTATTTTCGGCCTTTTGATTGTCGTAAAGCTTCCTGAAAATTATTATTATCCTGTTCTGTTTTTTTTCCTCCTGCTGTTGTTTCATTTGGAAAGAAAAGATATTCCGTTCCTGAAGAAAGTCTTTGTGAAAAGCTGGCCGTGGGTGATCTCCTTAGAATCAGCATGTATCTACAGTGTTTTGTTATTGGGAAACATCCATTATAAAATTGAGAAAACAGCTTTAGCAGGCTATATCCTGATTTTTTTACTGACCGTGATCCCTCAGAAAACGAAACCCTGGCTGTCCCCGAAATGGAATTTTATTCCCAATGATTTATTTGAATGGAGGAGTTTTCTCCGAAAGAATACCTGGATGTTTTTGATAGGATATATTGCTGTTGTATTTTCATCCTATCAACCCATATTGCTTATCTTAGCAGGAACATTTGTATTGGATTTCATTTCCCATATTTATGAACCGCATGAAAGTAAGGAAATGCTCGGAATGTACTTTAAAAAGTATAGCTTGAGGCAAAAACTCAGAAGGAATTCTCTGTTTTTTAACCTTTTGCTTCTGCCCGTTTATTGTTCATATCTCATCTTACATCCGGCTGAAAGCGTATACCTTATTTATTATTTTGCTTTTATGAACCTGTATTTCCTGCTGATTATCACAAGAAAGTACAGACAGTATACCCATAAAGAAAAAAGCAGTTATTATAATATGGCCGTTTTTATTGAATACTCAATCTGCAGTATGACTGTAATCCCGGCTTTGTTTATCCTGAATACTCATTTAAAAGTTGCCACTCAAAATATCAGAACTTATGTTGGAGATTAAAAATGTAAATGTTGAATTTAAAAGCCAGAAGGTATTAAGTAATCTGAATTTATTGATAGAAGAAGGTTGTATACTGGGACTTCTTGGGAAAAATGGAGCAGGAAAGACCACATTGTTTGAATCCCTGTATCAAAGTGTAAAATTCTCAGGAAATATCAATTGGAAAAATAAACGTCTGAAGCGCGAAGTGATCTCTTACCTGGAAACGGAAAATTATTTTTATCCCTATATGACAGGGGAAGAATATCTTGCTTATTTTATTTCAGAAAAAGAAGTTAATGTTGCGGAAATCACTGAAAAATTCAATCTTCCTCTTAAAAAATATGTACAGTATTATTCCAGCGGTATGAAAAAAAAGCTGGCCCTGATTGGAATACTGATGCTGGATAAACCGATTAATATTCTGGATGAGCCTTTCAACGGGGTTGATTTTGAAGGGGTACATATTTTATATGATGTGATCAGGCAGCTGAAATCAGAAAATAAAATAGTGATTATAAGTTCCCATATCATTGAAACCCTTTTCCATACCTGTGATAAAATAGCGGTTCTGGAGAATGGAAGCATCCATAAGATCTATGAAAAGAAAGATTTCAGTGAGTTGAGTACATTGAAGTTTTAAAACTATCCGAAAATGAAAAATTCAGACGATCAGCTATATGTAATTACCGGGGGACCTGGTGTAGGGAAAACTACACTGCTTGAAGCACTGAATAAGCAGGGTTTTACAACAGTTAAGGAAGAAGCGAGAAGGATCATTAAAGAGCAGATAGATTCAGGAGGAGATGCATTGCCCTGGGAAAATAAGATAAAATATGCTGAATTAATGCTGAATGCTTCCGCAGAAACCTATCGGGAAATTAAAAATACACATCCGGAGAATCCCGTTTTCTTCGACCGTGGTATTCTTGATACGGTCTGTTATATGGAAATGGAGAAAATCTCATTATCGGACAAAATCCATACAATAATTCGTGAAACAGTATATAACAATACCGTTTTTATTCTTCCGCCCTGGAAAGAAATCTATGAAAATGATTCAGAAAGAAAGCAGACATGGGAAGAAGCTTTATCAACCTTCGAAAGCATGAAAGCAACTTATGTAAAATATGGTTATCACGTTGTTGAAGTTCCAAAAGATACGGTGAAAAACAGGGTCATGTTTATTTTGAAAAAATGGATGGCTTGAAAAATTAATAAAGCAAATTGGCCGCTTCACTTTCGTCTTCAGACCTCTCCAGTTAAATCTTTTGAAGGGGGTTGTGTTTTCCATTGTGATATAATATTCAGTCCATAAAATAGAGAATGCTTATAATTTCCGAAAAATTCACCATTCATAAGTCGTTCATTTGATGCATATTTGTATAAAAACAAACAATGATCTTAAAAATTATCAATGGGATACTAATTCTGGCCGCTGTTTTTATGGGAATAAAGCAAGGAACGGCGATGGTTATGGGGAAACCTGAAATGACGGCAATGTTCGGAAAATGGGGGTTTGATAAAACCGGGCTGATGATTAACGGAGCAGTTACGATTCTTGCCGCTGTATTGATCTTATTCCCTAAAACTTTTATCTGGGGAAATTTTTTGATGGCAGCCGGAATCCTGCTGATTATCTGCTTCCATCTGGCAGACAAAGATTTTAAAGGAGTATTGATTGAGATTCCGTTTCTCCTGCTCAACCTGCTGATCATTTATCTGCAGCATCCTCTTAAAAATTAATGGAGTAACCTTAGTTTGGGATTATAAAGGTTTGAAGCCGGGAGCTGGAAGAGGGAAGTTATGAAGGTCATTAATAATAAGTTTTGATCTGTTTTTAGGATAATTTGATTCTACCATGGTTTTCAATACCTATAACTAGAAGTAACTTCCAGCCTCTTTCTTCCATCTTCCAGCCTTTAATACAAACTCTCAAGATAGCCTATGAAAAAGTATATCATGTTCACTATTTCCGTGATCTGCGGAATATGTACAGCGTGTGGACAGAAATCACCCGAACGTCAGGAACGGAATCCTGCAATATCAACGATAAAAAAACAACAAAGTATGGATCTTTCAAAAATTACAGACACAGATGTAAAATTGGCTGTGGAAGCGTTACAGTCAGGAGATAAAAGCTGGTACAGCTTTTTCACGGAAAACCCGGTTATGACCGATGACGGAAATACCGTTAACTTCAAATCATTCTTCTCCAATGCTCTTGGAAAGGAAAAATTCCTCACCATAGATAAAGTAGAGAACGATTGGAAGGACATTTACGGAAATTTCCAGGCAGGGCAGTGGGGTACATTTCCCGTATTCTTCAAATTTCATAAAAATGCGGAGGGAAAGTTTGACAGACTGGATATAGGGCAGAGCAAGTAGAATACAGCTTTCTTGCTTCTTGTTTTTTTAGAAGTGGCCGGCAAAATTCTTACAGACCTTGTTTACATTTGAACAAGGTCTTATATTTTAACTCAGTTTGCGATAAGAATTTTTGATTTATAGAGCTTGGAAGATGGAAGAAGGAGGTTCTGAAGGTCACCAACAATAGAATGCCCTTTTTTTAGCTAATTTGATTTTACAGAGGTTTTCAGTATCTATAAATAAAAGTGATTTCCAGCCTACTTCTTCCATTTTCCAACCTTTTATATTTAAACTCCTTAACCCGGCTTCAGGTTATTTTAATTATTTTTTGGAAGATTATATTTTTCGTTTTTCAAGATGGAGGTAATGGCATCTGAAATTTCAAATAGTTTTCCATTGCTGTTATTTCCTAATAAAATAATGGTCAACTTTTCATTCAGGTCAGAAACTAAAAGTGCTTCATAATTTCCGGATTTTCCATCGTGTAGATGCTCAATTAATTTTCCGTTTTTAAATTTTGCTAGTCCTAATGATGATTGAGTTTCCGGAAGATCAAAATGCCGGCCTAATTCAAACAATGAATTTGTACTAATTATTTTATGGGAGTGAAGACACTCTGCCCACTTCAGTAAATCATTAGTGGTGAGGTAGGTTCCGCCTGTTATAGGTAAATCTGGTTTGTCTGCCACTAAATTATTGTTAAATGCCTGAGCTATTCTTTCTTCATTTTCGAAAAGAGTCATTACAGACGAGCTCATCTTACAAGGTTTGAAAATGAATGTTTCAACATATGTTTTAAAGGACATTTTGGTCAGCCGTTCAACAATAAACTGGCGTAGAAATAGATTATTGTTGTTGTAATCGTAATGGGTGCCAGGTTTGAAATCAAGCGTATCAATGCTTTTTAAACCATCGAAAAGGTCTTTATCATTTTTAATTTTTTTCCAGTTTACATTAGGAATTCCGCTTGTATATTGCAGTAAATCTTTTATTTTAACTTCATCTGCCCATTTTGGCAGCTCCGGAATGTATTGGGAAACCACATCCGTTAGTTTCAGTTTGCCTTGTTCTTGTAATTGCAGCAAAGCAACTGCACTAAATTCTTTGGTGATTGAACCAATATTAAACCTGTAATCAGTCGTTAGTTTTTCTGTTTTTGAAGCATTTGTAAAACCAAAAGCCGCATTATAGATTATTTTATTATTTTTTGAAACTAATACATTCCCGTTAAAAACTCCAATTTGACTGGACCATTTCATCAGAGACTCAATCTGATTGATCTTTTTCGTCTGAGCGACAGCATGATGAGTGAAAATGAAGAGAATAGTAAAAATAGAGAATAATTTTTTATAATAGGACATGTTTAATTTCTTGTTTTTTTATTGGTTTTTAGTAATTGTCAATCTGAGTTAACTGATATAGATTGATATTGAACTTCCAGGCCTCTTCAATTTTATTATGGTCTGCTTTTTTTAATATGGTTGATGTGTTCAGCAAAGTCTTTGTAATCGGAATGCCCAATATAACAGGCAAAATAAGGTTTAGAACTATAGATCTTTTTGAGATTTGCTTCATTGTTTTTCCAATCCATTAAATTTTTTAATTCAATAATTTCATCATTTTGAAGGATTAATTTTGAATTGAATATTTCCACAATGTCTTCCGGTTTTTGTTCCGGCGGCATTTCATAAAACAGTCCTTCACCTCTTCGGAAATTCTCATAGCTTCCATCTTTAAATTTTGCAAGAAAGAAATGGGTGGGGGTATTGCTCATGCTTTGAAGAATCCTTTCAGGCATTGCGTATTTACATTTTTCAATTTTGATTATATCAGAGTCAAACTTTACCATATTTTCAGAGGTAAGGGTATACTCAATGATTCCTTTTTGGATAAATTCGGTATCATAAGGCCTTTTATCTATAATACCATACCGTTTTTCATGTAATCTGTTATAGATGATCTCAACTGCTTTTCCTTTATGTCTGAATACGACACAAGGGAAAAATGTTCCGTCATTTAACAGAACAGAAGCAGAATATTCATCGCCGTAAGGTACACTGGAAATAGGTTCAACATATTTGTTCAGAAGGTAAATGAGATCATACTCATCTATTGTTGACCCATAACGCTTAAAATTTTTTTCGTCTCTTTCAATGATAATCATGGCTTTAGATTAGCTTATATATATGACATGCCTGCATAGATGTGTTGTACAGGGTATCATAAATTTTTACAATACTACAAAAAAATAGCTACAGTATAATATTTATCTACTTTTAATATCTCTGATCATTGTAAAGAATTGGAATTCAATTATGTAATGAGCCATTCTATTCTATATTACGTTTGTTGTAAATTGAACACTGTGCCGGCAGGATCCGTAATCCAGTGCATGTTTTCAGGAAGTTCCTCAATTTCGTCACAGGTTTCCACACCGTTTGACTGCAGATATTGGGTCGCTTCTTCTACATTGGGAACGGTAAGCTGTAACCAGGTTTCAGAATGGGTGTAATTGTCTACACAATCCAGCCATACTATATTGCTGCCGAACTTCACCTGATGGGTTCTGGAAACAGTGGGATTATTAATCGGTTTTTCTTCCACATCCAGCTTCAGAATATTCTTGTAAAAAGCAATTGTTTTTTCATATTTATTTTTTGGAATTTTTATAGCGATATTAATTCCGGCTTCAAATTTTGGGTGCATATTATCTGTTTTTTGTGAGTTTTACAAAGTAATTATTGAGGTGAATTAGAAACCTTTGATTAAAATTATCAATTTACTGTGAAAATGAGCTTGCCACAGGACAAGATTTTATCCGGATGAAATCCATTCTTCGTGAATTCTGTTTAAATAAAGGTTTTTCGGTATTTTTTAATTCATATCATATTGTGTTTTATTTTGCGGATTTCAGGGAGAATAAATTCATTTATGGTCAATATTTTTTAAATAATTTACTTTGATTAGAAAAAAATGATTAATTTCGAATGCAAACCAAACCTATTATTATGAAAAATTTAAAAAAAATCCAGAGACAGGAAATGAAAGTAATTAAAGGCGGGATTAATTGCCCGGGCGGACAAATATGCTTAATCGGTGGAAAATGGCAATGCATGCCTTATGATGGATGTGGCGGCGGAAACCAGCCTTAAAATATACGTTTAACCCAATAATTACTTTATTATGAAAAATTATAAGAAAATTTCAAGAGATCAATTAAAAAGTATCAATGGTGGAGCAGCTGGATGCTCTGAAGCATGTTGTCCGCCGCCGGGAATAAAAAAATGTCCCTGGGTGCTTTGTTATGCACCATGTGATATATTAATGTGATAAACAGTATTAATGTAGATAACTAAAAAGCCTTAGATTCAAAGATTCTAGGGCTTTTTTTAATGGGTATACCCGTACTTGGTTAAAATCTATTTAAAAACATCAAATTACCACTTTTGTGGTATTTAAATTTAATCCTAAAATATTGTAATTAGCAATTACAAATTATTGATGCTGAATGAGCATATCAAAACAGAACCCTCATTCCTGTGGTGCGTTTACCTATTTGAAGGCACAATGTTATTCCGGCACGAGACAATGGCAGAATGCCGCGTTATGTTATCAAAAATATTTGCCTATCCATGATTCTTTGTACACGGATGACATACAAAAAAGTATGGATGAAGCGGAAGCGAAATTTCAGAACAAAGAAAAGCAGCTGCAGATAAAATCCCAAGCAAAAAGATCTGAGTTTTGCACTGTAATAACTATCTGACTAAAATGATTATCAAAACTTCTGTGCTATTATAATGCGGAATCTCATAAAGGTTTGATTGAGGGATAAAGGAAAAATATTTGAAAGGAAGAATAAATCTAAAAAATAGCTTATTCTTATACCTTTAAAATATATAATAGTAACTATTGTAGAGCTTTACTATTAAGTCTTGTATCGGCAACTTTAGTTAAGAGAGCATCACACTTTTTTTCTTCCCCAAGGGTAGCTAGGAAATTCTTAAGACAGAAATTTTCTTTCAAGACCTTCGCATACGCAGCCAGTGTTCCATATGTGGCGATTTCATAATGTTCCACTTTTTGGGCTGCTGCAATAATACCCGCATCTCGGACAGATCCTGCTAGTGTTTCTTCCATAATACTTTTGCCTTCATCCAGTAGTCCCTGCATAGCATCACATTTCTTTGCCTGAGGTCTTTTCTTTAGTGATTTAAAGCATTCTTCCAGTCTCTTAACATGAATTTGTGTTTCCAGTAAATGAGCCTCTATTGCTTCCTTAAGCTTCTTATCCGTAGCATTTTTGTGCATTTTAGGTAAAGCTTTTACTAAAGCCTTTTCAGCCCAGTAAATATCTTTCAGTGAATTTTCAAATAAGTCTTTAAGCTCCTTGGCTGCTCCTTTTTTAGCAGGAGTTTTAATTGTTTTTTTTGTAGTGGATTTTGCCATAATATTAGATTTAGTGGTGAGAATTAATAACAGCAATTTTAAGACCATACATTTTAAGCAAATAACTACGAGTATTTCATCTTATGATCTGGCTCATAAAAAAAAAACAGGGTTCTGCATATATTAGAGAAAATATTACCAGACAGCATTGCATTTCTTTTACCGTTTCAGTTTTGAAATATTGTTTTGTATAAATCCCCTCTTAATTATGAAAAAGAACCTTTTTGACCGATTTTCCGACTGGGCTGTATGTTTTACAGGAAGTGCGGGCGCATTTATCGGCGCAAGTCTGATGGTGGTTGCATGGGCAGCTACTGGCCCGATGTTTAAATTTTCAGAGGTTTGGCAGATGGTAATCAATACCGGAACAACTATTATTACCTTTCTTATGGTATTTCTGATTCAGAAAGCACAGAATAAAGACTCTAAGGCTATTCAGATTAAACTCAATGAACTTATTGCAAGTTATGAGAACGCAAGTAACCGGCTTGTGGATATAGAAGATCTGAGCGAAGATGAACTTGATCAACTCCATAAATTTTACGAAAAATTAGGCAAATCTCCCGGAAATAAAAAAGGACCATCTGGCAAAAGGGATGATAAGTATAAACAAGGTCGTTACAAATAATGATTTATTGAAATGAATTGTTTTATAAAATAACATAATATGGAATGTGATACATGAAAATTATTCAAATCACTCAAAATGAACCTTTGATTTCTACCACAACAAAAAATTATTCATATGAAAAAAAGTAAAGAAAATAAGAACGAAAAGTTAAATCAGCTTGAATCGTTAAGTACATCCAATGATATTGAGATGCTAACAACCAATCAGGGTCTGAAAATTAATAATAATCAGGATTCCTTAAAGTCAGAAGAAAGAGGTCCCACATTATTGGAGGACTTTATTCTTAGAGAGAAGATCACTCATTTTGATCATGAAAGAATTCCTGAGAGAATTGTCCATGCGAGAGGATCGGGAGCTCATGGTGTTTTCAAGCTTCATAAAAACATGGAGAAATATACAAAAGCAGGATTTTTAAATCAGGTCGGAAAAGAAACTCCTGTATTTGTAAGATTTTCTACTGTAGCAGGAAGTAAGGGAAGTACTGATCTGGCAAGAGATGTCAGAGGATTCGCAGTTAAATTCTATACGGAGGAAGGGAATTATGATCTGGTAGGAAATAATATTCCTGTATTCTTTATTCAGGATGCCATGAAGTTTCCTGATCTGATTCATGCCGTAAAACCCGAGCCTGATAACGAAATTCCCCAGGCCGCTTCTGCTCATGATACGTTCTGGGATTTTATATCATTAATGCCTGAAAGTATGCACATGATTATGTGGGCAATGAGTGATCGTGCTATTCCCCGTAGTCTTAGAATGATGGAAGGTTTTGGGGTTCATACATTTAAGTTCATTAATAATGAAGGTACAGTACATTTTGTGAAATTTCATTTTAAACCTAAGCTTGGTGTTCATTCCGTAGCATGGGATGAGGCTCAGAAAATATCAGGTATTGATCCTGATTTTCATAAAAGAGATCTTTGGGAAGCCATTGAAAACGGGAACTTTCCGGAATGGGATTTCGGAGTACAGATTATTCCTGAAGAGGATGAAAATGATTTTGATTTTGATCTGTTGGATCCTACCAAACTAATTCCTGAAGAGTTGATTCCTGTACAAATTATAGGAACATTGACACTGAATAAAAACCCCGAGAATTTTTTTGCAGAAACCGAGCAGGTGGCTTTTCATCCTGGACATCTTATTCCGGGGATTGATTTCAGTAATGACCCTTTACTTCAAGGCAGACTGTTTTCCTACACAGATACACAGTTATCTAGGTTAGGATCTCCTAATTTTCATGAGATTCCTATTAACCGCTCTGTTAACGGTGTTCATAATAATCAGCGTGATGGCCATATGAGACAGCAGATCGTAAAGGGAAAAGTAAGTTATGAACCTAATACGATTGGGGGCGGGTGTCCTTTTCAGGCAATGATGAAAGAAGGGGGTTTTACTTCGCATCAGGAAAGAGTTTCAGGAAATAAAATACGGGCACGAAGTAAAAGTTTTGTGGACCATTATTCGCAGGCCAAATTATTTTATAACAGCCAGTCAGATCATGAGAGAAAACATATTCAGAAAGCTTTGATTTTTGAATTGTCTAAAGTCAATATTCCCGACATTAGAGAAAGGGTAGTAGGACAGCTAGGATATATCGATAGGGACCTAGCTGCTAAAGTTGGTGAAAAATTGGGGATAAAAGTAAAAAAACTGGATCAGCCTAATCAAAGTATTCCAGCTGACCAAAACCCAGATACTTTACAAAGTGAATCTCTGGAGCCTAAGCCAGATAAATCAGAAGCACTCAGCATGCATAATACGATTAAAGATACAATTAAAAGCAGGGTGATTGGATTTATTGTAGCTAATGGGTTTAATGAGGATAAGGTGAACATATTGAAGAATAAATTGGAGTCTCTTCATGCAAGGGTAGATTTTATTGCGCCAAGTATGGCACCTGTGAAGTCTGAAAAAGGAACATTAATTAACCCTAAACATACATTGACAAATACAGCAAGTGTATGTTTTGATGCATTGTATATATGTTCAGGGAAAAATGCAGTGCAGGAACTTTTAAATAGTGAGAATAAAAATGGAGTGTTGAATTTTGTAAATGAGGCCTACAGGCATTGTAAAGCAATTTACTTTGGAGATGAAACCGAAGAAATTTATATTTTTAGCAATATTTCCGATAAAAAGCATGACGATCCTGCAGTTATTACATCAGAGCATCAGAACGGGATTGAAAAATTTGTAAAAGCAGTGGCAGGACATAGAGTTTGGGAGCTTGAAACGGAGCGGAACAGTTAAAAATTTTGTAAAATAATTTACAAAATCCAAAAAATGTATGATGGGTGTAAAGATAGTGTGAATATGTGCAGTATATTATATTTAAGATTACGCATGTTTGTAAACTGTTATCCAGTTTTACTTTTTTGTTACCACTTTTTGCAAGATGTTCAATCGTTAGACTGCCTATTGGCCGGTTTTTTTAAGAGATTTTATTGACCTATTTTTATATTTTCGAATAGGTCATTAAATAGGTCACTTTTAATATGCCCTTTTTTGATACTAGCGCTAAAACAAAAACGCTGTAAACATCAATGTTTACAGCGTTTTTGCTTATTTTGGTTTCTAGCCTGGCGGAGAGTGAGGGATTCGAACCCCCGGACCTGTTACAGTCAACAGTTTTCAAGACTGCCGCAATCGACCACTCTGCCAACTCTCCCTGAACTTCGGCTGTACCGTCGTTTTCAGTGGTGCAAATATAGAAAAATTTATATTAATTCCACAAATAAAAACAGTTCAGAATCTATATATCTTGTTACTTACTGTATTGAAATTAAAAGTTTCCATGTTGTACAAAATTGATAAATGTACTGGTTACCGGACCGTTATCCGTAGGATTATTGGTGGATTAAATGCCCTCTAAGTTTTTTCATTTTATAGTAAAAAATTTAGAGGCAAAATTATATGCAAAGCTTACACCTTTGATTTCCAAAATTATTCAGAAACTTCATTAATTTATAACATTACGATATTATTTTAAAAAAGATGAAGAAGGCTGGAAAATGGGAATGATGATGTTAAAAAGCCAGGGCAGTTAAGTGATCTCAGTAGGAGATTATAGTTTTTGGGCTACTTCCGGATTAAACCCGGATTCCAATGCTTTCAATGGAGGAAGTTTAGGCAATATAGCTGGTGTTATGGAACTCAATGGCAACAAAAGATATAAATGGTGAAGTTATTGAGGGAATAGGAATGAAGCCTGATATCTATGTAACGTCTCCTACTGATGCAGAACTCGCCTGCCGTTTTTGTAGACAGGATGATGATAGAAGCCGTAAAATATCTCAATACCAAATAATCTGGACTTATAGAATGATGCAAAAAAACATGGAGACTTAACTCTCCATGTTTTTTTGGTGAATACTTTTTAGATCACATTTTAATCTCCTTTATTATACTCAATTTATTCCAGAATGAAGTGCCATTTATAACCTTATTAAGTAATATCAGACTTATGTTTCCAATGGTAGTAGGTCCATTCTATACCAAATAATCCGGAATGGATTTCAATATCGAGATAATCATTTTTTCCAAACTTATTATAGATTTTAGGTTTTACATTGATTATCATAGGCTTTGTATATTCTCTCAGTTGGTACGTGCGCAAGTAGCCACTATCCTTCATATGTTTGAAAAGGTCAATTTTATTCGTAAGAATTTCATATTTCTTATTTTCAATGGTGAGAAATACTTTACCAGGAGTTAAGACTTCTGCTTCTGGATGTAAGTGTGGATGTTTTGTTGCTGATATGTCTATCCAAAATGGGGTAGGATTCATCTTTTCTTTCGGAATAACCTTAAACTCATAATTTGCCATTTTCTGTGACCCTTCCGAGTCCATTTTTTCGGATACATAACTTTCTTTGTCGGTAATAAAATATTCTTTAGATGATGGTTGGGAAAAATCAAAAGATATATTAATGGCTAAAAAGAATGGGATACAGTAGAAACTCATTGTCATTAAGATCTGCTGGGTTTTAGTTGAAATATTCTTACTTTTCGCTTTGATAAAAAAAGCTGCTGCCAGAGTTAAAAGGAATAAAATGAGCGGGTTAATTAGAGTGAATTGATACAGTTCTGAAATTTTCCAAATGATGCAGAAATATAAAATAGGGGAGGTAAGAAACAGAAGCTTATAGCTAAGATACAGATCAATATTTTTTCTGTCAGTATCATTCATGAAAAACCTGATCCAGGGAATACAAAAAATGATGATACAGAGAAATTTGAACTGCAATGATAACGGATCTGAAAACAATAAAATTGTACATAAAATTATTCTTGTAATGAGAGAAAATATAATATTTAGAATAATTCGTATGTTATATTTGTCCATTAATTTTTTGAATAAATATAGCATAATTTTTTGTTGAATCATCATTGTCAAAAAATAGGTATATGTTGGTTTCTATTCAAACAATATATAAAGTATATTATTATCTTATCTTTTAATGTTACGTATCTAAAAAAATGTAACTTTATAGTATAGACAACGTGAATGATAGTAATGAGGGGTATGTTTGTTTTAGAGAAATCACATTATGGATCATCAACCGCTTCCCATAACACCTGCCCTTGACAGATATATCGCAAGTGCCAGTTATTTTTTGCAAAGCGCAGGAGAGTTTTGTGAATTTAAGATGGTGCCAAGGATGTTTTCAACACTGTTTTTTGTGATAGAAAAAAAGAATTCTCTTGAAATGTCTAATGGTACGGAAGTCCATAAATTCCAACCCAATTCCATTTACGCTTTGGGTGTAGGGAATCTTCCTGCGTCATTCCATGTGATATCCGAAATAGAGGTTATTTTGATACAGATGCACCCTGGTATGTCGTGCCTGTTCCACAATGATGATGCACACATTTCTACCAATCAGCGGTTTGATATTACCGATATAGACCAAAGTATCAAAGATCTGAACGAAAAGCTGGCTTATGCCGATTCGATTAGGATAAAATGGCAACTTATACAGGAATATCTTATGAGAAAATTCCGGGTAAATCTACCAGACAAATACGGAGCAGTTGCAAAAGCCATCAATATTCTCCAAAAAAGTTCAGGAAATTTTCCTGCCCAGAATTTCAGCGGGCAAGTGTTTACCAGCCACAGAAATCTGAATTATCTTTTTATGGAGTATATTGGTTTCTCACCGAAGAAATATGCCGACATTATCCGTTTTAACACTTTTGTGAATCAATATATAAAAAAACCAGAATTACTGTCTGATATTGCCTTTCAATGTGGTTATCACGATCTTTCACATCTGAATAAAGATTTTATGCGATACATCGGGACTTCTCCGTCGGATTATTTTGAAAACTTTCATTCCGATGTCAATAACTGGTGCGAGCTGGACCGTTTCAATTCTTAAAAATTTCCATTTTTTACAAACAACACTACTTAAAGCGAGAGTACCTTTGGATAGAACTAAGGGTATTTTTTATGCCAAAACGTGTTGAAAATTTAAAATTAAAAAAATGGAAAAATATTTTAAAATTATTACAGTGGTATTTTTTTTGGTCATTACCATATCGTGCAGCAAAGACGATGAAGCCTCTGAACTGAAAACATATCCCGAAGAAAACCCACTGGCACTGTATCTTGAGAAATCTGAATTTAACCAATCGACAGCCAATCATGTTGATACTCTTTATTCTGAACAAGGATTTCAATTTAAGCCAAAAGTAAAAGGTATAATGAAGGCAGTAACACTTAAAATTCCGGATAATGCAACTAATATACGTGTTACTATTTGGAATGCTGATACCCATGTCATTATCAAAACAATAACAGTTCCGAATGTGAATGCCAATACAGAAATACGCCAAGAGATTGAGCCTTTGGAAATGGTTCCTGAAACAAGATACAGTATTGTTTTCAATGGAAATGACTATTACGAACGTTTAAGAGCAAATGGCTCCGAACAAAATGCTCCGATAGATGCCGGAAACGTATCGATAATTTATACCGTTTTTGTTGATGGAAATAGTCAAAATTACCCATGGCCTATGCAAAAAAAATCTTATTTGGGCGATATAAGTTTTGTTTTTCAGCAAACAAAATAGTTTTTTTAGTGTAAGTTGTGTATTTAAAAATGAAAACAAAAATTTTAATTATATTTCTTATAATTAGAAGGTAAGAATTATGCTGTAAAGTCAGGCGATACTGCATTTATTCTTAGAGAAACTCTACACTTGCATCAAGTCTTTAGAAAATAATCCGGAGATCCTGATAACAATATTCCAGCCTGAATCCAAAGAGGTAGAAGATTTTTTCAGCTACATTAGTGAAAAGAGGGAGGTAGATAAAGATATAATACCAGAAGGATGGTAAATTAAAAACGACTATGGAAAGAAAAAGTAAAATATTAATCCTGTTTTTTATTGCTGTAGTAGCGGTGTCACTTACAGGATTTTTCAATTCTTATATTAGATTTTTGCCGGAACCAGATAGGTTTCCGTTGGTTATTCATATTCATTTTGCGGCGTTTGTCTGTTGGTTTGCCTTACTTATTATTCAACCTGTTTTGATAAAGCAGAAAAAGTATGAGCTGCATCATACAATAGGGAAATTGTCCTATTTTATTGCTCCGGTGTTGGTTGTTACTATTCTTATTTTGGTAACGAGTCAAACCAGGCGAGAAATACATATTTCTGAAGACAGAGCTGCGGTTACTGCATTCATTGGTTTGTTGGATGCCATTTCGTTTTCTGTATATTATCTCATTGCTATGTTAAATAGGCACAATTTGAGATGGCATGTTGCCTTTCTTATTGCTGCAACCTTAATTATCCTGAACCCCGGAATGTCGAGATTGCTCAATCATATCAAACCCGGTTTGGGTTTGCCTGCGGCAGTTTTTCTTCCATTTTTAGTTTCGATAAGCATTATTCTCATTGAAAAGATTAAATGTAAAAAACCGGTTTTAAAAAGCCCTTACTTTCTGTTCTTTTGCTGTTGGACACTAGAAATAGTATTGTTTATCACCGTTCCGAATACAGAGTTCTGGCATTTGGTGGTAAGAAAGATATTGAGTATCACGTAAGATTATTTAAAATTATTTTGATGAAGAACTGTATAATAGTCTAGGCAATGATATATTTAAATACATCATAAACGCTATAAACAAAAAAAACCTGCAAATCATTGATTTGCAGGTTTTACCATTTTTTTGATGTCTTTTGAAAACTTTTGTTTTCACATCTTGCGGAGAGTGAGGGATTCGAACTAAATTCCATATATTGCTGAAAATCAAATTATTGGCATTTCACAATATGAACATTGCCACGAATTTGCCACAACTCCTAAATATTTTAATTAAGCAAAATCTTATCAAGAATCAATGAACTTTTAGTATTGATATACGAATATATGAAAATTATAGCTATCAATCAATATTGTTGTAATAGCAATATTATAGTTTCGCTATAAATTGATTCTCTAATCTACTTCTGAAACTTTCCCAAATATTATTCTTTACATTTTATATATTTTTGCTATACCATTCAAATATAAAAATTATACCGACTTATGAATCTTCCTTTCGAATCAGTAGACCAATATTTAAAAGAAGTTTTGTACAATACTTCTCTAGAAGATCTTACAGGTGAAGAATGGATTTTAATCCAAAATATTGAAAACTATGCAATTTCAAATTATGGAAGAGTGAAAAGTCTTGAGCGTTGGATTCCAATGGTAAACGGAGGAAGACGAAATGACAAGGAAAGAATTATGAAATTAAGTCTTGTTAAGTATTCCAATAATCATCTTCAACGTACCTTTTATAACGTATTTTGCGGATTTTCATTGAATGGCATAAAGTTTCGCCGATCCGTTGCCAGATTAGTTTATTATCATTTTGTAGAAAAATTTGATATGGATGATCATTCTATAGCTATTTCATATAAAGACAATAATTCTTTTAATTTATTCTATAATAATTTGGAGATGCTTTCCATGAGTGAACTACACCTTAAAAAGTTTCGTAATGGTAGAGCCTGTCTTGCCAAACAAGCAGTCAATCAATATACAGTACAAGGTCAGTATGTTGCAAGTTTTGAAAGTATTCTTACCGCTGCCAAAGTATCAGGAGCCAATGCAGGTGGTATTCTATCCGTATTGCAAAAAACAAGCTTTTCAGCAGGAGGATTTAGATGGTTTCCAAAAGAATATGTACCTCAAGAGAAGGATTTTAAAAAAAAAACTAAGAGTACCGTATTACAATCAAACCAAGGTCTTAATATTTCTTTATGGGAAAAGCTGGGTAAACCTTTAATAGATTTCAATAGTTCACCCGCCTGTATGAATCTTTCGCTCTCAAATCTTTCAGGTGAGCTATGGAAGGATATTCCAGAGTTTATAGGACAATATATGATCTCAAATAAAGGAAGAGTAAAACGTAAAAGTGGCTGGGCTTTTAGCAGCAGAAGCAAAATTTTTGTTGGAGAAAAAATAATGCCCCTTAAAATGAGAAATACACCTGAAAGTAAAAACATTCATTTAAGTGTAACCTTAAGAAAGAATGGTAAGGATATCAGTATTGCTATTTCGCGTTTACTTTATTATTCTTTTGTGCAGGAGTTTGATCTTAGTGATAGAAGATTTGTAGTAGATAACCAAAGTGAGGTAATGTGGGATATAGAAATCCCCAAACTTTCACTTAAACCTATTTATTCTTTGAGAAAAAGTAAAAATGGATGATAAGCATGTATAAGACAATTAAAAAAACAAGATACTTATTGAAACTTTAGTTTTTAAAAAAATCTTAAAGATTATTTACAGAAAAACATATTGTGGCTAGCTATTACACCTTATAAACAGAAAAACCACTCAGATGAACGGCTTATAAATAAAAGGTTTTTTAATTATTCTGAATATTTAGTTTAGTAAAATTCCTTAGTAACCTGAATTGTATCATGAATAAAAATATCATTTACTCCCATTTCAGTTTTAACTTATTACTAGAGTAAATTAAATTCAACAAAAAGAACCACTCAAATGAGTGGCTCTTTTTGTTATTTTGGATTAAAAAGTGTTACGGTCTCAGTTGTTCCTTTCTCATACAAAACAGGTGGATTATAGATTACATCTTTAACGGTAGTCTTTTTAATAGTATCGAAAACAGTTTCTCCTTTTAAATAGCTGTTTCTTTTATCATGGCTGAAAGTATATATTGAATAGGGTTCGCCGCTTTTACTATAAAAAATCCATGGGCCTCTTCTCAAGTATAAATTTCTATCTTTAAAATAGTCTCCTTCTCCTTCGCTAGAGACTTTACCATTTTTGTAATATACTGTTGTTGTATAATGATTTGGAGATTTATGTAAATATGAGTATGAATTTATTTTTTTATCAGGATAATATTGATATATCTTAATTACAGATCCATTATCATATAAATATTTACTATCTAACTGTCCATATTTATTATATACTTCGGAACTTACTAACTTTCCTTTTTCATAAGTTGTTTTTGTTGTTGCTTTATTCGTTTTGGTTATTTCCATATAGTTCTCCTTGTCTTTTTTACAAGATTGGAACAAAACAAACAAACAAAAGCATACTAAATTTAAATATTTCATATTACTTTTTTCGAGATTTTATTACACTATCAACTTTAGCCTTAACATACGGATTTGAAATCTCGTCATAATTATCTCCTGTATGCCAATTTTGATATATATTACCAACCCTAGGGACTTTAAAATGCATAGTTGTATCTTTCCCATTATCAAAGCTAAATGTCGAACTTATAATTGTATCATTACTGATATTACTTTTTGGTTTCCCTCCAAATGCTGATAACGCTAGATCGGCTAGTCCTGCTAGATCCACTCTATAAGCCATAATATCTTTCCAATCATTCCCTCTACTCAAACTATTAACCATTCCCCCCATAAAACCATCCAAACTCACTATTTTATCTATATCACCTCTAAAAAAAGGATTGCTATAATTTAAAGAAGCCATACCACCTAAATTAGTGTAATAATCACCTCCTTCATTTCCTAAATGAGAAAGATATCTGGTCAGATCAAAAGCTCCTTGCCCTCTTATATACATTCCTCCTGCTGTTGTCGTAGCTCCATTAAAAGTAGTTCCATTTGCATCTGTATAAGTTCCATCTGCATTTAAGTTATAGGTTACTTTACCGCTGGTTTCATCAGAAATCTGACCAGTTTCGGCAACACCGTATACGTTAGCATATCCTGCATCTATCGCTTCTTGCGCCGTATTAACATTAGAGTTATAAATCAATTTATGTTCACCTTCTATAACTTGATGTATCCATCCTTTTCCTTCTCTTCCATCTGGATCAATAAAGTTGAGGGGATTATTAAATGCATAATTGTATGGGCTATGCCTTGTCATTTTCTCCGCAAGAGGATCTACAACACCCCATCTACCAAGATCAGGCATATACATCCTGGCTCCATAGTCATACATTCCCGTCTCCTGTAATTCCTTACCATTGTACTTGTACTGATAAGCATTCTGTGTTGTTGCTGTGTAATTATGTTGCAATCCAAATGGATAATAATTATTGACTTCCACAATTTCCCCTGGCCTCCAGTCCTCTATACACCACCAACCTGTACAATTGGATGCATTAAACCTTCTTGGCTGGATAATTCCATCACCGCTTTTATCTGCATAGCTCAATCTTACATTTCCAAGATGGTCGATATAATTATAGACATATTGTCCCAAAAGAGCATCATAATATCCTTCTGAGGTTGGGATGATCCTGAGCTTTAAGACTGGAACTTCATTGGGGCTTGGATGGTAAGTCCCTTCTCCATTCCATGATTCTATACCAAACGTAGACTTATACTGAAAGCCATCCAGATAATAGGTTTCCAGGTTCTTAAAGAGCTTCTTTACTTTTACTCCATCTGCCCTATAGGTATATTGGGTGAGATTTGAGTTTTGGGTAATCTGTTCTGGTAAATTTAAATAATTATATTGAATTGAAGAAATCCCTTTGTCTGGATGACTGGTCATATTCCCATTGCCGCTGCCATTATCATTGTCATATCCTATTGTTCCGGGACTGGCAAGATATGGATACCCTGATGAATTCTGCTGAAAATCGGTCACCTTAGTCAGCTTATTGCCTGTATAATCATACCTTAAATCATCAATCACAACAGCTGCTGTATTTCCTGCCTGCAATGCGCCTGATCTTTTCAGCCTGGTAATGTTTCCGTTCATATCATATTCAGGAATTTCAAAATATTCTTTGGCGGTTTCGTTACCCTGTTTCTGGTAAAAACCTGCTGAAAGACGGTTTAATCCATCATAGGTATAGCCATAGCGTTTTA
>Ga0308157_10000721_pt1 | contig 92205 bp, 88 predicted proteins | sample PhyBR1_FD_201035 | JGI IMG/M metagenome (GOLD analysis project Ga0308157, IMG submission 201035) | Phyllosphere microbial communities from UC Gill Tract Community Farm, Albany, California, United States - DLSLB.R1 | ecosystem: Host-associated > Plants > Phyllosphere > Unclassified | place: USA...
TCGGTCCGACAACTGGCGTGTCGGCCCCCTGGTTGGTACATTCCACAGTTGTGACGCGTTGACGAGTTGTCCACGGATCCTGGCATTGACCGGTTCCTCCGCCCGGCTGATGCCGGATGCTGGGCGGCATGTTCGATCCACAGCTCCTTCTCGCTCGCCTCGGCGGCATCGCCCACGGCGCCACACTCCAGAAGCACGGTGTGAGCCGTCCGGAGTTGACGAAGGCTGTCCGCGCCGGACATCTCGATCGGCTGAGACCGGGCTTGTTCGTCACATCGGATCTGGACGACGATCTGCGGTGCGCCGCTGTCCATGGCGGAGCCTTGACGTGTGCAGTCGCCCTGCGGCTTCACGGCATCTGGGTGTTGAGCGACGACCGACAGCCGCACGTGTGGGTCGGGCGCCGCGGACGCGTGCATGAGCACAGCGCCTGCCGCTGCAAGACCCACTTCTTCCGTGGTCTTGTGCCTGTCGGGCTCGTGCCGGTGGAGACCGCGCTGATCCACCTGCACCGGTGCGACGGTGACGAATCGTTCTTCGCGTCGCTCGAATCGGCGCTCCGCCTGCACAAGCTCTCACACGCGGCCTTGCTCAGGATCCGGGCCGCGTTGCCCTCGTACGCTCGCTGGCTCGTCGACTTCGCGCGCAGCGACGCAGACAGCGGACTCGAGTCGATTCTTCGGTTGCGCCTGCACATCCTCGGGCTGGTTCTCACCACCCAAGTCGTTCTGGGCGGCGTCGGGCGGGTCGACTTCGTGATCGGCGACCGGCTCATCCTCGAGGTCGACGGCAAGGAGAATCACACCTCTGCGGAGCATCGTCATCGCGACCTGATACGGGATGCCGCGGCATCCGCTCTCGGATACGAGACTCTGCGATTCGACTACGCCCAGGTGATCCACGATTGGCCGTCGGTGCAGGCAGCAATCCTCGCAGCGTTGACCCGACTTCGCGACCACGCATGACACACGCCCAGGGGGCCGACACGCCACTTGTCGGACGCTTCGTATGAATCCGTCCTACATTTGGCGTGTCGGCCCCCGAGAGAGGCGGGCGACGCGGGCAGGCTCCCGGCAGTTCAGTTGAGCTCCCCGCCCTCCAGCAGCTCCGTCACGAGGGCGGCGATCGCCGAGCGCTCCGAACGCATCAGCGTCACGTGCGCGAACAGGTCGTGGCCCTTCAGCGTCTCGATCACCGAGGCGATGCCGTCGTGGCGGCCGACGCGCAGGTTGTCGCGCTGTCCGACGTCGTGGGTGAGCACCACGCGCGAGTTCTGACCCATCCGGCTCAGCACCGTCAGCAGCACGTTGCGCTCCAGCGACTGCGCCTCGTCGACGATCACGAAGGCGTCGTGCAGCGAACGGCCGCGGATGTGCGTCAGCGGAAGCACCTCGAGGATGCCGCGTTCGACGACCTCTTCCATGACGTTCCCAGAGACCACCGAACCGAGCGTGTCGAAGACCGCCTGGCCCCACGGGCCCATCTTCTCGCCCTGGTCACCGGGGAGGTAGCCGAGCTCCTGACCGCCCACGGCGAACAGCGGCCGGAACACGATGATCTTCTTCTGCTGCTGCCGCTCCAGCACCGCTTCCAGTCCGGCGCAGAGTGCGAGGGCGGACTTGCCGGTGCCGGCACGACCGCCGAGCGAGACGATGCCGACATCCGGGTCGGTGAGCAGGTCGATCGCGATGCGCTGCTCCGCCGAGCGGCCGTGCATCCCGAACAGCTCGCGATCACCGCGCACCAGCTTGTACTCGCCGTCGCCGCTGATCCTCCCGAGCGCCGACCCGCGCTCTGAGTGGATGATGAGGCCCGTGTTGACCGGGAGGCCGCGCGCATCCTCGCTTATTCCGACCTCGCTCTCGTACAGGTCGCTGATCTCGTCGCCGGAGAGGTCGAGGTTCGCGATACCGGTCCAGCCGGAGTCCACGGCCTGCTCGGCGAGGTACTCCTCAGCGGACAAGCCGAGAGACGCCGCCTTGACGCGCATCGGGAGGTCCTTGGAGACGATCGTGACGTCCTGCCCGTCCTCAGCGAGATGCATGGCCACCGCGAGGATGCGGCTGTCGTTGTCGCCGAGACGGATGCCGCTGGGCAGTACCGAGCCGTCGGTGTTGTTCAGCTCGACGCGCAGCGTCCCGCCCTCGCCGATCGGCACAGGGAAGTCGAGTCGTCCGTGCTCGATGCGCAGCTCATCCAGATGCCGAAGCGCCTGCCGTGCGAAATATCCGATCTCCGGATCGTGACGTTTGCCCTCGAGCTCCGTGATCACCACGACCGGAAGAACGATCGAGTGCTCGGCGAAGCGGAAGAACGCCTGCGGATCCGACAGCAGCACCGAAGTGTCGAGCACATAGGTGCGAAGGTCCTGATCCGGCTCCCCTGAAGATGCCCGACGCGAGGCCTGACGGGTGGACTGCTGTGCTGTACGTGTGGTCACGACCCACTCCCGACCCGGGATGTTTCCCGGCTATGCCACGAGTCGACCAGGGGCCACGAGTCGTGATCCGAAGGCCGACTCGAACGGGCACCGTGCCCGATGCCTAGAACGTACGACCGCCCTGACGCCCCGCGCACGCGACACGCCCTGCGGGCATGTTAAGCACAGATGAACTCTCAGCGGGCTCAGGCGCCGATCGTCCTGATCGCTTCGTCGAGCATGCGCAGCGTCTCGTCGCTCGTGCCTGCGTGGATTCCGAGCCGCACGGTGGTGCCGCGGGTCGTCGCCACGACCCCCGCGTTCGTGAGCGCGGCCGACAGCGCTGCCGGCTCCTCGGGTGCGAGCGTGACGATGCCGGCACGCCGATCCCTCGTGCGCGGCGTGATCACGGGGATGCCGTGACGATCCGCGATCTCGAACGCACGGTCGACGCGGTCGCCGATGGCGGCCTCGATCTCCGCGACTCCTGCGTCGCGCACGTCGCGCAGGCCGACGGCCAGTCGGGCCACGGCGAGCTGATCGGGGTTGTTCACCGCGTAGGCGCGCGCGGATGCCGCCGGTGCCGGCAGCTCGTCGACGGGCAGCCCGCCCTCCACGCCGGCGAAACCGGACAGCACCGGTGCGATGCGCTCGCGGGCCTTCGCCGAAAACGAGGTGAAGCCGGTGCCGCGCGCAGCACGCAGCCACTTGTAGCCGTGGCCCGCGACGACATCCGCCACGGCGTAGTCGTCGTCGACGACGCCGAACGACTGCACGGCATCGACGATCAGGAGACGATCCGGTCCCAGAACCTCGCGCAGAGCGGCCAGATCGACCCGATATCCGGTGCGGAAGTCGACGTGACTGACGGCGAGCGCGGTCACGTCATCATCGAGAGCGTCGGCGACGGCATCCGGCGTGACGAAAGTGTGCTCCGGCTCGATCCAGCGCGGAGCCAACTCGCCGGCCGACGCCTGCGAAGCACGTTCGAGCGTCATGCTGATGCTCGGGAACTCCGCCGACGAGGCGATGACCGTCCCCTTGAGGCCGTAGAGCGCGTGCATGAGTCCGTGCGTCGACGAGGGCTGCAACGTCACCGTCTCGGCGTCGACGTCGAGCAACTCGGCCGCGAGATCACGCGCTTCGTCGAACCGTTCGCTGACCAGCGCCAGTGACGACGGCCGGCCGCTGCCCAGCAGATCGGCGTCGGCGAACACCTCGGCGCGGACGGTCGGCGATATCGGCCCGAACGCCGCCCAGTTCAGATACCCGGGGTCGCCGTCGAATGTCGCGACGTACTCGTCGAAAGTGCTCACGCAAGGATTCTCCCACGCGGGCGCCCCTTCGACGGCTCAGTGCGTGAAGTTGCGGAAGCGAGACGGCTCAGCGCGTGAAGTTGCGGAAGCAGCCGCTCAGCGCCCGAAGCGCCGATCACGGTCGACGTAGTCGCGGATAGCCCGGAGGAAATCGACCTGCCGCAGATCGGGACCGAGGGCTTCCACGAAATAGAACTCGCTGTGGGCGCTCTGCCACAGCAGGAAATCGCTGAGCCGCTGCTCACCGCTGGTGCGGATCACGAGGTCGGGATCGGGCTGGCCGCCGGTGTACAGATGCTCGCCGATCATCTCGGGCGTGAGGTGGGCCGCGAGGTCTTCCATCGTGCCGCCGGAGGCGTCGTGCTCGGCGATGATGGAGCGCACGGCATCCACGATCTCGTTGCGTCCGCCGTAGCCCACAGCGAGGTTCACGTGCAGTCCGGAGTGGCCGGTGGTCCGCTCCTCCGCGTCGCGCAGCACACGCGCGAGCTCGTCGGGCAGGATGTCGGAGCGACCGACGTGCTTGACCCGCCAGTCGCCGTTCGCCGCGAGCGACTCGGCGAGCTCCGCGATGATCTCGATGAGGTCGGCGATCTCCCTCGAGTCGCGCTTTCGCAGGTTGTCGCTGGAGAGCAGGTACAGCGACACGACACGCACTCCGATGTCATCGCACCAGCCCAGGAACTCCCGCATCTTCTCCGCACCTGCGCGATGGCCGTCGGCAGGGGATTCAAGACCGAGCTGCCGTGCCCAGCGCCGGTTGCCGTCGATCATCATGGCGACGTGATGCGGGACGGATGCCGGATCCAGCTGTCGCCGGAGCCTCTTGCCGTACAGCCGGTACAGCGGCCCCCGGCCCTCACTCGAACGTGCATTCACTCGCCTACGTTATCGCGAGCGTCCGTGCTCACCGTGTGAGCAGGCCGTGGACGCCGATATGTACAGCCAACGGAATGCGCCGCGGCTTAGAGTGAGCACGTGACCAACCCAGAGACGAACGCCGTCCCGGTCCCGAAGCTTCCCCTGCTGAAGGCCGCCACCGAGGACGCCGTCGTCGAGATCAAACCGACCTGGCGTGGATGGCTGCACGCCGGGACGTTCCCGGTCGCGATCGCCGCCGGCATCGTCCTGATCGTGCTGTCGGAAGGCGCCCCCGCGAAGTGGGCCTCCGCCGTCTTCATGGCGAGTTCTCTGCTGCTGTTCGGCAACTCCGCGCTGTATCACCGCATCAACTGGGGTCCGAAGACCAAACTGGTGCTCAAGCGCATCGACCATGCCAACATCCTGCTGCTGATCGCGGGCACCTACACTCCGCTCGCCGTGAACGCCCTGCTGCCGGAGAAGGGCACCCTCCTGCTGATCCTGGTGTGGAGCGGGGCGCTGCTCGGCATCCTCTTCCGGGTGTTCTGGATCAACGCCCCGCGATGGCTGTACGTCGCGCTGTACCTCGTGCTCGGATGGGCGGCCGTGATGTACATGGTCGACCTGCTGAACGCGAACGTCGCGATGATGGTGCTGGTGTGCGTGGGCGGTCTGCTCTACACCGGTGGAGCCATCGTGTACGCGCTGAAGAAGCCCAACCCCTGGCCGGGCCATTTCGGATTCCACGAGATCTTCCACCTATGCACCGTGCTGGCCTTCCTGTGCCACTGGACGGCGTGCCTGCTGATCTCGATCGCGCCGTACTCGCCGTCGCTCGGCCTTCCCGGCTGATAGCACCTTCCCCGGCTGATAGAAGTAGTACTGAACACCGCAACGACGAAGGAGATCCCATGGCCGAGGTCGAGAGCTTCACACTCGATCACACCGCTGTCCGCGCCCCGTACGTGCGTCTGATCCAGACCGAGCACGGCCCCAAGGGCGATGCGATCTCGAACTTCGACGTGCGCTTCGTGCAGCCGAACGAGGGCGAGATCCCCACGGCCGGTCTGCACACCATCGAGCATGTGCTCGCCGGTCTGCTGCGCGACCACCTCGAGGGCGTCATCGACATCTCGCCGTTCGGCTGCCGCACGGGCTTCCACCTGATCACGTGGGGCGAGCCGAGCGTGGCGGCGGTCGTCGCGGCCGTTCGTGTCGGCCTCACGGCGATCGCCGAAGACATCACGTGGGACGACGTGCCCGGTGTCGACGCGGTCAGCTGCGGCAACTACCGCGACCACAGCCTGCACAGCGCACGGGAGTGGTCCAAGCACATCCTCGAACAGGGCATCAGCCTCGACGCGTTCGAGCGCGTGGGAGTGTGATGTTCGACGAGCTCCGCTCGCGAGTGGTGTTCGTCACCGGTGGGGGCAGCGGCATCGGTGCCGGCATCGTCGACGCGTTCCTGGGCGAGGGCGCGACGGTGGTCAGCGCCGATCTGAGTGCGCCTGAGGGTCTGAAACAGACCGGTGAGCGCGCGTGGGCCGTCCGGCTCGACGTCAGCGATGAGAGCGCCGTCGAGAGCGTCCTGGATGCCGTCGCCACCGCGGTGGGAACGATCGACGTCGTCGTGACGGCGGCGGGCACCTCGACGATCGGTTTCGCCGTCGAGACCACGAGCGCCGAATGGGACCGCAACATCGACGTCAACGCGAAGGGGTCGTTCCTCGTCGCCCGCGGCGTCGCGCGCAGGCTCGTCGAGGCCCGCACCTCCGGCCGGATCATCTTCATCTCCTCGCAGGCCGGCAAGAACGGCTATCGCGGCATGACGGCGTACGTCGCCTCCAAGCACGCGGTGCTGGGCGTCACGAAGACCATGGCCGTCGAGCTCGCACCGCGCGGTATCACGGTGAACGCGATCTGCCCCGGCATCATCGAGACGCCGATGAAGCACCGTGAGCGCATCGAGGGCGGCGCGATCCGCGGCATGACCGCCGAAGAGGTGGCCGCCGAGGACCGCTCGCAGGTGCCGCTCGGGCGCACCGGCACCGTGCACGACGTCGCAGGTGTCGCGCTCTTCCTCGCCAGTGATCTGGCGGGCTACATGACTGGGCAGGGACTCAACGTCACCGGCGGCATGACCATGCACTGAGCAGGTCTCAGCGCCCGGGCTCATCCTTCCCGGATGCCGAGTCGCTGTCGTCGTCCGCATCCGCGGCCGTGCCGGCATCCGAGGCAGGCGCATCCTTGGCCGCGGCCTCCTCGGCATCGAGCTCCTCGCGCACCTCTTCGCGATAGCGCACGCGGCGGATGCGGCGATTCATGTCCCAGATCAGCAGCACGACCGCGACCACGACCAGCACGATCACGAGGAATCCGGCGGGTCCCGGAGTGACGGAATTCGGGTCGACGGTCATCGTCGGCGTCGGAATCGGAGTCTCAGTTCCGAACAGCACGATCATGTGTCCGCCTTTCCTGCGCAGGTCGCATAACCTGGAACCACAAGCCTAACGACCGAAAGCCCCCACCCGTGACGACTGCACTCGAGCTCGACGAACGATACGGCCGCGGACGCCGCACGCGGACGTCGTGGATCATCGGCGGGGCGATCGCTCTCGTGGTCGTGATCGTCGCGTCATGGATGACCATCGCGCAGTCGGTGAACTCCGTGGACGCCGATGATCTGAGCTTCGAACTCGTCGACGAGCACACCGTCACCGTGCGTTTCCAGGTCACCGCACCGCAGGGACGAGACCTCGCCTGCGCCGTCGAAGCGCTCGACGAGGAGTTCGGTGTGGTCGGCTGGAAGATCGTCGAGATCCCCGCCTCGGGCGGCCACATGCAGCAACTGACAGCCACCGTGCCGACCGTCGCGGAAGCCACGACAGGTTTGGTGAACTCCTGCTGGGTCGCATAGACTCCCCTGAGACGACCGACGCCCTGGCCAATTGCCGGGGCGTCTTGGCATATCCCCCGCGCCCTCGAGGGCGTTCGACAACACCGCCCTGAAGGGCGTTCGACTAAGGAGCACGCTGTGTCCACAGACGCTCAGGTACCCTTCCTCACGCAAGAGGCCTACGATCGGCTCGTCGCTGAGCTCGAGATGCTGTCCACGACCGGCCGCGACGAGATCGCGAAGCGCATCGAAGCCGCCCGTGAAGAGGGCGACCTCAAGGAGAACGGCGGCTACCACGCCGCGAAGGACGAGCAGGGCAAGCAGGAGGCGCGCATCCGCACGCTCGAGCAGCTTCTGAAGACGGCGAAGGTCGGCGAGGCCGTGGTCAGCCGCGGCATCGTCGAGCCCGGAACCGTCGTGACGGCGCTCGTCGCCGGTGGCGAAGAGGTCTTCCTGCTCGGCAGCCGCGAGATCGCGGCATCCGGAAGCGATGTCGACGTCTACAGCGAGGCCAGCCCGCTCGGTCAGGCGATCCTCGGCCTGAAGGTCGGCGAGAAGACCAGTTACGAGGCTCCTAACGGCAAGTCGATCTCGGTGGAGATCACGAACGTCGAGACCTACGCCGGCTGAGCCCGGCGCCGCCGCTCGCGATCAGTCCGGCACGACCATCGGGTCGTAGCCGGCCTGACGCAGCGTGTCGAGGGTGAGCTCGGTGTGCTCGGCTCCCCTGGTCTCGATGCTCATCTGCAGGATCACCTCGCTGATCTGCAGGCCCTGGCCGTGGCGGGTGTGCATGACCTCCATGACGTTCGCGCCGGCCTGCGAGACGAGCTCTGACACTCTGGCGAGCTGGCCTGGGCGATCGGGCAGCGGGATGCGGATGGTCAGATAACGGCCGGATGCCGCGAGCCCGTGCGACACGACGCGCTGCAGCAGCAGCGGGTCGATGTTCCCACCGGAGAGCACGGCCATGGTCTTGCCCGTGCCGGAGACCTTGCCCGCGAGGATGGCCGCCACGCCGACCGCACCCGCCGGTTCCACGACGACTTTCGCCTGCTCCAGCAGCACGAGGATCGCGCGGGCGATGTCATCGTCGGTGACCGTGACGACCTCGTCGACGAGATCCTGGATGATCTCGAAGGGCACGACCCCTGGCTTGGCGACCAGGATGCCGTCCGCGATGGTCGGATGCGTCTCGATCTCGACCGGATGCCCTTCGGCGAGCGAGGGAGGCATCGCTGCGGCGTTCTCGGCCTGCACGCCGATCACACGGAGAGTGCGCCCCGCCTGCGCTGCGGCCGCCTTCGCCGCAGCCGCCACACCGGCGATCAGGCCGCCGCCGCCGATCCCCACGAGGATCGTGTCGACGTCGGGGGCGTCGGCGATCAGTTCGAGGCCGAGCGTTCCCTGGCCGACCACGACGTCGCGGTGGTCGAAGGGGTGGATCATCACCGCACCGGTGCGCTCCGCGAACTCTGCGGCGAGGCGCAGCGACGTCGCGACGGTCTCGCCTTCCAGCACGACCTCAGCGCCGTAGCCGCGGGTCGCGAGCAGCTTCGGGACTGGAACCCCGAGCGGCATGAAGATGGTGGCCGGGATGCCGAGGGCCTGAGCGGCGAGCGCGACGCCCTGAGCGTGGTTCCCCGCGGATGCCGCGACCACCCCGCGCGCGCGTTCTTCCGCGGTGAGGCGCGAGAGCCGGTACGCAGCGCCGCGGATCTTGAAGGACCCGGTGCGCTGGAGGTTCTCCATCTTCAGCACGACGGGTTCGCCGAGGATGTCGGACAGCGCCCTGGACGGCAGCGTCGGCGTGTGCGAGATCACTCGCTCCAGCCCCCGTGCGGCTTCCTCGAACTCGGCCAGACTGGGGACTGCACTCATGTATTCCTCCGTCGCCGCTCGCGCGGCACTGTACTCCAGATCAGGTCACCGGCAGGCTGCCTGCCGGTCTTCCACGAACCGCTGCTGAGCGTCACCGCCACGACGTTCACGAACGCCGCGAGCGGCACCGCGAACAGAGCGCCGGGGATGCCCGCGATCATCGAGCCGCCGGCGACCACGAGAACGACCGCGAGCGGGTGCACCTTGACGGCGGATCCCATCAGGATCGGCTGCAGGATGTGTCCTTCGACCTGCTGCACGCCGATCACGACGACCAGCATCCAGAACGCATTGAGCGGATCGTTGTAGACCAGCGCGAGGAAGACGGCGACGGCGCCGGTGGCCACTGCACCGACGATCGGGATGAACGCGCCGAGGAAGACGAGCACGGCCACCGGGATCGCCAGGGGAACCCCGAGCAGGAAGGCGCCGATGCCGATGCCGATCGAGTCGATCGTCGCGACCAGCAGCTGCGTCTTGGCGTAGCTGACGACCGTGCGCCACCCGTTGCGGGCCGCCGCGTCGACGGCCGGTCGAGCGTCGCGAGGGAAGAGCTTCGTCGTCCAGCGCCAGATGCCCGCGCCGTCGGCGAGCAGGCAGATCAGGATGAAGATCGTCAGCAGCATGCCGACGACCACGTGGCCTGCCGTCGATCCGATGGCCAGGGCACCCGACCAGAGCAGTTGCGCCTGCTCCTGGATCAGCGCGAAGCCCTGATCGATGTAGTCCTGGATCTGGCCCGCGGACAGGTGCAGCGGCCCTTCCATCAGGTATTGCTGGAACTCCTCGAGGGCCTGCACGGTGCTCTTCTGCACCGACGGCCACTCGCGCGCCACCTGCCATCCGACCAGCCACAGCAGTCCGGCGACGATCGCGAGGGTGCCGATGAGCACGATGGTGATCGCGAGCCACCGTGGGAAGCGGTTGCGCAGCATGAGCTCGAACACCGGCCACAGCAGTGCCGTGATGAGGATGCCGATCAGCAGCGGGATCACGAGCAGCTTGAGCTGGATCACCAACCAGATGATCACGCCGGCGGCCGCCGCGATCAGCAGCAGCCTCCACGCGTAACCGGCCGCGACGCGCAACGAGAGCGGTACGGCGTTGTCGGCCTCCGTCGTCACCGTGCGGTCTGTCGGCATGCGACCCCACAGAAGATCACGCTTGCGAGGGCGCTGCTCATCCGTCATGGCGTAAGTCTAGTTGCGGGGCTGGACGGATGCTGCGAGGGGTCGTCGTCCATGTCGGAGGCGGACGATACGCTGACGACGTGACCGAGACTCTCAGCGCCGTCCAGGCTCGACGCATCGCCCTGGCTGCTCAGGGGTTCACCCGGCGCCGCCCGACTGCGGTCGTCTCGGCCCGTCACGTGCATCGCACGATGCAGCAGCTCGGGGTGCTGCAGATCGATTCCGTCAACGTGTTCGCGCGCAGCCACTACCTGCCGCTGTTCTCCCGGCTCGGCTCCTATGATCCGGCATTGCTCGATCGGGTCTGCCTCTCGCGCACCACGCACTACGTCGAGTACCTCGCGCATGAGGCGACGTTCGTGCCGGTCGACGACTGGTCGCTGTGGCGGTTCCGTATGGAGGCGTTCCGCAACCGCTGGGAGCGCGATCCCGACTCGTGGCTGAGTCAGAACGCCCGCACGATCGCGTGGGTGAAGGACGAGCTGCGCACTCGAGGTCCGTTGCGACCGGCGCAGTTGCGTGCGGATGCACCGCGCGAGCGCGGCACATGGTGGGACTGGGACGATGTGAAGCTCGCTCTCGAGCATCTGTGGCGCACCGGAGATGTCGCCATCAGCGGTCGTCGCGGGTTCGAGCGGCAATACGCACTGGAAGAGCAGGTGATCCCGACCGAGGTGCGAGAGCGGGTCGTGCCGCGCGAGGACGCGATCCATGAGCTCGTCCGACGCGCCGCGGCCTCCTCCGGTGTGGCGACCGAATCCGATCTCGCCGACTATTACCGCGTCCGCGATCGTGCGGCCATCCGGCGAGCGATCGACGATCTCGTCGACAGCGGTGAACTGCGGCCCGTGCAGGTGCGCGGATGGGAACGCGGCGGCCGTCCGGTGCCCGCATGGCTGCACCGCGACGCCGTGCTCCCCCGCCGGATCGATGCGGCGGCCATCCTGACCCCGTTCGATCCGGTGGTCTGGTTCCGTGAGCGCGCGCTGCGCGCATTCGACCTCGACTACCGCATCGAGATCTACGTGCCCGCGCACAAACGGCGCTACGGCTATTATTCGCTGCCAGTGCTGGTGGGCGACCGCATCGTCGCGCGCGTCGATCTGAAGGCCGACAGAGCATCGTCCACGCTGCAGGTGCAGTCGGCGTGGTGGGAGCCGCAGGCCCGCGCAGAAGACGCAGAGCCGCTCGCCCGTGAACTCGCGCTGGCCGCGTCGTGGCAGGGCCTGGAGAACGTCTCGGTCTCCGGCTGGGGTGATGCCGCAGATGCCGTCGCGGGCGCTCTGCACGTCGAGCGCGGCGGCATCCTGCGTCATGTGCACGCGCGTCAGGAGTCGGCGTGAGGCAGCGGGTGTGAGCAGGCGCGCGCTGTGGATCACGATCGGGGCGGTCGCAGCAGTCGCGGTCGTGGCCGCAGTCGTTCTCGTGTGGGTGCTGGCGCCGCGAGCCAGCGCCGACGATCAGGCATTGGCGTACCTGCACGCATTGGCCGACGGCGATGTCGCGGCAGTGGAGGCCACCGGACTCGACGTGCCGGAGACGGCGGCAGCCGCGTTCGTCGACGCGGACGAGCATCTCTCGGCCGGCGCGATCGAGTCATCGACCGCGGACGAGCACACCGCGGTCGTCATCGTGTCCTACGAGCTCGCCGGGACGCGGCAGGAGAGCACTCTGGAGTTCGCGCAGCGCGACGGACGCTGGGTGCCCGACGCCGCGACCGGTCTCGGCTCGGTGCGATTCGCCGTGCCGGTCAGCATCGGCGACATCATGCTGCCGGCCGAAGGGGCCGCACTGCTTCCCGCTGCGTACGAGGTGGCGGCGGCGCCTGCGGAGTTCCTCGACGGGGGCGCGACGATCGAGGTGCACCCAGGCAGCGCGCAGGAGGTCGACATCGAGGCCGCCCTCCGCCCGGAGGCCACCGCATCCGCTCAGGCGCAGCTCGACGACCATCTCGAGACCTGCACCGCGCCCGCTGCGCGCACTCCGTCGTCGTGCGGCATCGTGATCCCCTGGGCGGCCGATCTCGCCGCGGTGAGCGAGATCCGCTATCGCATCGAGAAGTCACCGGAGATCGTGCTCTCCCCGACGGAGTTCCATGCCGACGGCGGCGTGCTCGTCGCCACCGTCGCAGGAACCGCTCCCGACGGATCGGCGAAGTCGCTGACCTATCGGACGACCGACTGGAGCGTGCGCGGCGACGTGACGTTCACCGGCGACGACATCGTGCTGAGCGTCTGGTGACGCGTCAGAACTGCACGCGCGGAGGCTCGGAGATCGCCGCGTTGTCGGCGACCTCGAAGAACTCCCGCTCGGTGAAGCCGAGGCCTCGTGCGAACAGATTGTTCGGGAACACCTTGATCTTGGTGTTCAGTTCGCGCACGCCGCCGTTGTAGAAGCGTCGGGCCGCCTGGATCTTGTCCTCGGTGTCGACGAGCGCGTGCTGCACCTGAAGAAAGTTCTGGCTCGCCTGCAGCTGCGGGTACGCCTCAGCGACCGCGAACAGGCTCTTCAGCGCCTGCTGCAGATGGCCTTCGGCGATTCCGGCCTCACCGGGGCTCGTCGCGGAGAGAGTCTCCGCCCGCGCACGTGTGACGTTCTCGAAGACGGCCTTCTCATGCGATGCATACCCCTTGACCGTCTCGATGAGGTTGGGGATCAGATCGGCGCGTCGCTTGAGCTGCACCGTGATGCCGCTCCACGCCTCGTCGACGCGGACGTTCAGTTGCACGAGGGAGTTGTAGGTCGCCCAGAAGTAGATGCCGATGAGCACCAGTACGCCAGCGACGATCAGAACTGGAATGAGCCATTCCATGGCACATGACCCCCTTCATGAGTTTTATTCATACTAACCACGGCGCCTGCGCGTGAACTGGGCGACGGGTCACTGTCCGAGCACGCGGTCGAGATATCTGTTCGCGAACCGCCGCTCCGGATCCAGTCGATCGCGCAGCGCGACGAAGTCGTCGAATCGCGGGTAGCGCTCGCGCAGGCGCGCCGCGTCCAGCGTGTGCAGTTTCCCCCAGTGCGGCCGTCCGCCGTACTCGAGGCAGATGCGTTCGACCGCCTCGAAGTACGCGGTGGGCTCGGCGCGCCAATAGCGGTGCACCGCGATGTATCCGCTCGCACGCTCGTAGGCGGTGGAGAGCCAGCGATCGTCGGCCGCGGCGAAGCGCACCTCGACGGGGAACTCGATCCGCCAGCGGCGGTCCGCGATCAGCCGTCGAAGCGCCTGGAAGGCAGGAAGGACATTCTCGACCGGCAGTGCGTACTCCATCTCACGGAATCGCACCTTCCGGCTCTGGGTGAGCACGCGATGCGATCTGTCGATGTACTCCCTGTCTCCCGTCAACTTCACCGCGAGGCGGTTGAACGGCGGGGTGATGACCGGGACGACCTGACCGGCGGCGCACACCATCCGGTACACGCCGTTGGAGAGCAGGGTCTCGTCGATCCACCTGCCCGCTGCGGGCAGGGGCTTGCGCGGCGTCGACTCCGGCAACCGGGTCTGCCGCTTCGTGAGGGCGACTTCCGTGTGCGGGAACCAGTAGAACTCGAAATGATCGGATGCCGAGACCCGCTCATCGAGCGTCGACAGCACCTCCTCGAGCGGAGCCGGCTCGTCGACGGCATGCATCACGAAGGCGGGGACGCACTGCAGCGTCACATCGACGAGGATGCCGAGCGCGCCCAGTCCGAGAGCGACGGCCGGAAGCAGCTCTGCGTTCTCGGTGTCGCTCACCCTGAGGAACTCGCCGTCAGCGGTGATCAGCGTCGCGCCGACGACCTGCGTCGCGAGTCCGCCGAATCGCGCCCCCGTGCCATGAGTGCCCGACGAGATCGCCCCGGCGATCGACTGACGGTCGATGTCGCCGAGGTTCTCCATGGCGAGTCCGAGCGCAGCGAGCAGACGAGGGATCCGGTGCAGCCGGGTGCCGGCGAGCAGCGTCACGCGTGCGCGATCGCTGTCGACCGACACCAGTCCCTGCATGTCGTCGAGTTCGAGGAGCACCCCGGGAGCGACCGCGATTCCGGTGAAGCTGTGACCTGCGCCGACGGCCTTGATCGGGAGTCGGTGGGCGATCGCCGCCTGCACGGCGCGCTGCACGCCCTCCGGAGTGCGAGGACGCTCGACGCTGGCCGGTCTGACCTTCGCCGAGCGCGCCCAGTTCTGCCACGTGCCGCCGGGGCGGGTCATAGGAACGCCTTTCCCTCACCGCGGTACGTGAGCAGCTCATCGGTCACCCCTGTCCCGGCGACCAGATGGTACGCATCGATGCGCTCGGCCGGCTCACCGCTCTTCGCATGGCGGAACCAGACGCGGTCACCGATCTCGAGCGTTCGCGCCGCTGTCCCCTGCAGAGGGGTCTGCACCTCCCCTGCGGCCTCGCGCGGCATCGTCCGCAGGCCCTGCGGCCAGACCGCACGCGGTTGGCGCGAACCGATGGCAGGGCCGGACGCTATCCAGCCGCCGCCGAGCACCGTGGCGATGTCGGCAGCCGGTCGACGGACGACGTCGAAGGCGAACGCGCTCGCGGGCGCAGGGCGGAAGGAGCGGTACCCGTCGAACAGATGCCCCGCGAGCAGCCCGCTGCCGGCCGATGCCTCGGTCACCGACTCATCGCTGCCGGTGAACTCCAGCGACCCCGTCCCGCCGCCGTTGATGAACTCGAGCGGTGCGATGGAGGTGAGGGCGTCTGCGATCTCCGCGCGTCGGGTGCGGAGATCGGCGCGCGAGCGCGCCTGCACCATCCGTATCAACGGCGCATCCGAGCCGTTGTCCCCCTGGCCTGCGATCTGCGCCTCGTACATCTGCAGCCCCACGACGCGGAACCCCGGTCGACGAGAGATCGCTCGGGCGAACCCGGCCACATCGGCCGCGGTGAACAGCGGGGAGCGTCGCACGCCGATGTGTCCGAGGGCGGCCGACCGCCACGAGGCGTCGGCGTCTATCGCCACCCGCACCGTCGCGCGCCTCCCCGGCGGCGCAATGGCGTCGATCAGGTCGAGATGGGCGAGGTCGTCCACCATGAGCGTGATGCGCGAAGCGGCCTCCTCGTCGTGCACCAGCTTCTCGAGGCTCGCCCGGTCGACGCTCGGATAGCCGAGCACGATGTCATCGTGGGTCTCTGCGAGCCACAGCGCTTCTGCGAGCGTGAAGGCGAGGATGCCGCGAAATCCGGGGATGCGCAGCACCGCGTCGAGCACGGCGCGCACGCGCACTGATTTCGAGGCGACACGGATCGGGATCCCCCCGGCGCGCACAAGTAGATCCATCGCATTGTGGCGCAGCGCGTCGAGGTCGATCACGGCGGCGGGTGCCGGAAGATGCGAGGTCGCTTCCGACAACCTGGGCCACCACGACGCCGGGTTCTCCCAGTCGCGAGGGCGCGGGGCGGTACGGCTCAGGTCAGCAGTGAGGTCGAGCACTCCCCCACCCTATGACGTCGTCTCGCCCGTGACCGCGAAGCTAGGCTGTGAATGCGGGCCCCCATAGCCCAATGGCAGAGGCAGGCGACTTAAAATCGCTTCAGTCTGGGTTCGAGTCCCAGTGGGGGCACTTCTCAGCGGCCAGGTCGCGACAATCCGAGTACACGGCCGCCCCGTTCTGGCTGAAACGCAACCGGCCCATGCCGCGGCGTGATGCGCGGCATGGGCCGGTTGCGGAAGCGGGAGTCGCCCGTTACTTCGCCGACGCCTTCGTCGTGGCGGGCTTCTTCGCAGCGGGCTTCTTCGCAGGAGCCGCCTTCTCGGTCTTGTCGTCTGCGGGCTCGGCAGCAGCAGGCTTCGCAGCAGCGGGCTTCGCAGCCGCAGGCTTCGCCGCGGCAGCGGGCGCAGCATCCGCCGCGGGACGCGGACGTGCGGCGAACTCCTCGAAGACGTAGCGAGGGTTCTGCACGGTCTGCAGGTTCACCAGGTCACGGCCCAGCCACAGGTTGTTCCACCAGTCCCACAGCACGCGCCACTTGCGCTCCCACGTGGGCATCGCAAGCCCGTGGTAGCCGCGGTGCGCGATCCACGCCACGAAGCCCTTGAGCGCGAGATTGCCCGACTGGAACACGCCGTTGTAGAGGCCGAGGCCGGCGACCGCACCCAGGTTCTTGTGGAAGTAGTCCTTGGTCTCCTCGCCGCGCAGGACGGCAGTGAGGTTCTTCGCGAGCAGCTTCGCCTGACGCACCGCGTGCTGAGCGTTCGGCACGCAGTAACCGCCGACTCCACCGCCGGAGAGGTCGGGGACGGCCGAGACGTCACCGGCGGCCCATGCGCCTTCGACGAACTCCTCCGCCGTGCCGACGCGCAGGTCTGCGCGGGTCTGAATGCGTCCGCGCTCCTCCACGGGGAGGTCGCCGCCGCGCACCACCGTCGGGTTGGCCATCACACCGGCGGTCCAGACGATCAGGTCGGTCGGGATGACCTCGCCGGTGGAGATGGCGACGTTTCCGTCGACTGCTCCCTGCACCTGCGTGTCGAGGTGCACGTTGGCCCCGCGCTTGGCGAGGTCCTTCAGCACCCATTCGCTCGTCTTCAGCGAGACCTCGGGCATGATGCGCCCCATCGCCTCGATGAGGTGGAAGTGGGTGTCCTCGAAGCGCAGCTGCGGATACTTCGACAGCAGCGACGAGGCGAGCGAACGAAGCTCGGCGAACACCTCGATGCCGGCGAAGCCACCGCCGACGACGACGGTGGTGAGCAGGCGGTCGCGTTCGGGACCGGCCGGCAGCGCAGCAGCCTTGTCGAAGTTCGACATCAGCTTGTCGCGCACTGCGACGGCCTCTTCGATCGTCTTCAGACCGATCGCGTTGTCGGCGATCCCCGGAATCGGGAACGTGCGCGAGACCGCACCAGCGGTGACCACGATCTGGTCGTACGCGAACTCGTAGGGGTCACCGACCGGAGGAGTGATGGTCGCGACCTTGTTCGCGTGGTCGATGCCCGTCACCTTCGCGGTGAGGACATGGGTCCGCTTCAGGTGGCGACGGTGCGCGACGACCGCGTGACGTGCTTCGATCGAGCCGGCCGCGACCTCTGGAAGGAACGGCTGGTACGTCATGTACGGCAGCGGATCGACCATGGTCACATCGGCTTCGTTCTTACGGAGGTGCTTCTCGAGCTTCCAAGCCGTATAGAAGCCCGCGTAGCCGCCACCGACGATCAGAATCTTGGGCACAGTGCTGTTCTCAGGCACAGAGGGACAACTCCTAGTCAGGGTGCTGGCGTGCTTTGCTTGCGCGCCGATCGGATGCGCCGGGCAGCAGCGGTGACGCCTAGCGCGATAAGAATACCAGGGACGGTGAGTGCGATGAGCGGCAGCGTGCCGTATCGCAGTGAATCGGCGCTCGGAAGCAGCGGAGAACCCGGTTCGGTCGGCGGATCCGCCGCAGGCAGCGGGGCGATCTCGACCGGCGTGACCTCGGGCTCGGGAGCCGGCTCCGCATCGGCACGACGATAAAGACGCACCCACTCCGCGAGATCCCCCATGGGGTTCTCATCGACGAGGGGCACGGATGCTGCGATCGCCGCAGACGCGTCCAGAAGCCCGTACCCGTACTGCGGGTCGGGCGTCTCCGTCACTCCCGGCACCGGCAGCGCCGTCTGGATGATCCGGTTGATCACGTTCGCGGCATCCAGATCGGGGTGCGCCGAACGGATCAGCGCGGCGACTCCCGCGACGATGGGTGACGCGCCGCTCGTGCCGCGCCACTGGATCACCTCGCCGTCGGCGGAGACGCCGCGCAGTCCCTCGCTGGGTGCCGAGATGCCGATCGTGATCCCCTGCGTCGATGCCTCGATGCTGGCCGTGCCCGTCTGATCCACGCCGCCGACCGTGAGCACCCCGGGGATGGTGGCCGGCGCTCCGATGACATCGGTGCCGCTGCCCCGGTTGCCTGCGGCGACCACGACGACGACGTCGTGCTCGAAGGCATAGAGGAAGGCATCGTCCCAGCTCTTGTCCCAATCGAGGGTGTTCGTCGTGAAGGACATGTTGATGATGTCGGCGCCGTGGTCGACCGACCATCGGATGGCCTCCGGCACCTGCTCGACGAACGGCACCGCCGCTGCGGCACCGAATCCGACGGAGACGGACAGCAGCTCCGCCTCCGGCGCCACGCCGATCATTCCGGTGCCGTCTGCCTTGCCGCGACCGGCAGCGAGCGACGCGACCCAGGAGCCGTGATCGCTGTCGATGGCGCCGACGGGGGTTCGCCCGTCTGGAGTGCCGCTGCCCGAGACGTCGGTGCCATCGACGACGGCATCGCCGAACACCGAGGGCACCTTGCCGATGCCGGTGTCGATGATCGCGATCGTCACTCCTTCACCGCGCGTGGTCTTCCACGCCTCGCGGATGCCTGCCCCGTCCAGCCAGTACTCCGACGCCCGTACCGGATCGCTCGGATTGTCCGGAACGGGCCCTGGAGTCGGCGTCGGGGTCGGAGTCGCCGTCGCGCCGGTGAGCAGAACGGATGCCGCCACCGCCGCGAGTGCGACGGTGCTGCGCAGCATCGTCTTCACCTTCATGCGGTCGCAGCTCCGGGGACTTCGCACTGGCACCGCTCGGGAGACCAGGAGGAACGCGCGAGTGCGACGTCTCCGATCGGATTGACGCCGGGACCGGCCGCGAGCGCATGACCGGCCAGGGCATGCAGGCACTTCACCCGCGTGGGCATGCCGCCTGCTGAGATGCCGGCGATCTCTGCGACGTCACCGAACTGCGCGCGGTCGGCGATATACGCCTCATGCGCTGCCGAGTACGACGCCGCGACATCCTCGTCCTCCAGCAGCGCTGCGAGCTCTGGCATCACCTGGGTGGCCTCGAGCGTCGACATCGCCGCAGTCGCCGCGGGATGGGTCAGATAGTAGAAGGTCGGGAACGGTGAGCCGTCCGGCAGACGCGGGCTCGTCGCCACCACGGTGGGGTTTCCGCACACGCACCGCGCCGCGACACCGACCACGCCGCGTGCAGGACGACCCAGCTGCGCGGATACGACGTCGATCTCGGCAGGTGTGGGCGGAGCGAAGGGCGGAGTCGGCACCTGCCCAGCCTACGGGAGGAGAGCCTGAGCGATCCCTCAGTGACCGCCCAATGGCGGGTCTGTCATTCGCCGGACGTGGCGTTCTGAGCGAGCCCTGCCCCCGCGATCGTGCGCAGAAGCTGCGGCATCCAATCGGCGGGTGTCTTCTCGAGCTCGTCGCTCACCGGCGTCTGCTCCTGTGGCAGGGACGCGGGGTCGAGGTCGTTGTCCACGAGGTAGACGACCTCGCCCGGCTTGACGTAGTAGAGGCGTTCGCGTGCCTGGGTGGTGATGTAGGCCGGGTCCTCCCAGCGCTCCTGCTCCTGCTCGAGCGCCTCGATCTCTTCCGCGCTCACCTTCACCGAGGCCTCGAGCGCAGCGATCTTCTGCCGCTGATCGATGTACGTGCCGAGCGTCGGCACCAGCACCCAGGCGCCGAGCACGACGAGCGAGAGCATGATGACCATGAATCCGGACAGACGGATGCCGGACGCCCACTCGCGTACGTCGACCTCACGGGCTGCCGTCCGGGGGGTTCGGGGCGAGCGCGGTTTCGCCGCACTCGGGACGGGTCGCGCGTTCGGACGGGATGCGGAAGGGGGAGTCGGACGTCTCGCCATGACTCCCCCTTCCGTGATTCCGTCTCAGTCGCTCAGCCCTCAGGCGATCAGCCCTGCAGACGAGGGAACGCCGAGCGACCCGCGAACACCGCGGCGTCGCCGAGCTCCTCTTCGATGCGCAGAAGCTGATTGTACTTCGCGACGCGCTCGCTGCGAGCAGGCGCACCAGCCTTGATCTGACCGGAGTTCGTCGCCACCACGAGGTCGGCGATGGTCGTGTCCTCGGTCTCTCCTGAGCGGTGCGAGAGCATCGCGGTGTACCCCGAGCGGTGCGCGAGGCTGACGGCATCGAACGTCTCGGTCAGCGTGCCGATCTGGTTCACCTTCACGAGCAGCGAGTTCGCGACGCCGCGCTTGATCCCGTCGGCCAGGCGAGCCGGGTTGGTGACGAACAGGTCGTCGCCGACGAGCTGCAGCTTCGAGCCCAGCGCGTCGGTCAGACCCTTCCAGCCGTCCCAGTCGTCCTCGGCGAGGCCGTCCTCGATCGTGATGATCGGGAAGTCGTTCACGAGGCCCACGTAGTACTCGGTGAGTGCTGCGGCGTCCCAGTCCTTGTTGTCGAGGCGGTAGACGCCGTCGTTGTAGAACTCGGTGGCTGCAGCATCCAGGCCGAGGGCGATGTCGGTGCCGGGGGTGAATCCGGCCTTCTCGATCGCCTTGATGAGGAACTCGAGGCCGTCACGGTTGCTGGGCAGATCGGGGGCGAAGCCGCCCTCGTCGCCGAGTCCGGTGGCGAAGCCCGCCGCCTTCAGCTCGCCCTTGAGCACGTGGTAGGTCTCCACGCCCCAGCGCAGCGCCTCGCTGTAGGTCTCCGCACCGATCGGGGCGAGGAAGAACTCCTGCATGTCGATGCCGTTGTCGGCGTGCGAGCCGCCGTTGATGACGTTGAACAGCGGGACGGGCAGAACGTGCGCGTTCGAACCGCCGAGGTAGCGGAACAGCGGGAGGTCGGCGCTGTCGGCTGCGGCCTTCGCGACGGCCAGGCTGACGCCGAGGATGGCGTTGGCGCCGGTGCGCTGCTTGTTCTCTGTACCGTCGGTCTCGTTGAGGATCTCGTCCACGATGCGCTGCTCGCTCGCCTCGACGCCCTCCAGTGCCGGGCCGAGCTCGTCGATGATGGCGTCGACGGCCTTCAGCACGCCCTTGCCGCCGTAACGGCTCTTGTCGCCGTCGCGCAGTTCATATGCCTCGAACGCGCCGGTGGATGCGCCGGAGGGGACGGCTGCACGCTGGACGATTCCGTCGTCGAGGAGCACCTCAACCTCGACGGTCGGGTTGCCGCGTGAATCCAGAATCTCGCGTGCGCCTACAGCCTCGATGAGTGCCACGTATGTGCTCCTTGCTCAGGGAAAGGGATTGTGGTGGAGCGTCGTCGATCCACCGTCAGTCTAGTGCGCGGCATCCGTCGTTCACATGCGGGTCAGTCCTGGAGGGCGAGCTGCGCTGAGCGCACGTCCGTGATGATGATGTCCGCCATTCCGGAGCGCAGCACGGCGCTGACCGCGCGTTCTTTACCCTCGCCACCGCCGATCGCGACCTTCAGGCCGATGTCACGCAGCTGCTCCTCCGCGATGCCGACGAATCGGCCCTCCAGCCCGGGTACCGTGCGACCGGTCTCATCGAGCAAAGATGTTCCGTACTCGGCGATGACCCCCTTCTCCGCGAAGCCGTCCAGCTCCCCCGTCTCGGTGAGGTGCTGCGCCAGCAGCGAGGCGCTCGGCCATCCGCCGATGGTGAGGAACGCCTTCGTGACGTGGTCGAAACGGGCGAGCGTGTGCTGTATCACCGGATGCTTGAGGATCGCGCGGGCCTCGGGCTCGATCAGGATCGGCGCGTAGAGCGGATAGGTCGCGCCGCCGGCTGCGCGGCCGACGTTGGAGATCACCTCGACGCCGTCTTCGAGTCGGGGCAGTCCGATGCCGGTGAGCTGCACGACGTCGGCGCAGGGAAGCTGTGCGATCGCACGAGAAGCGAGCACGAGGGTCCGCCCGGGCGTGAAGCCCACGACATCGTCCTCCTCGATGGTCTCGACGATGACGCGAGCCGTGACCGCGGCGATCGCCTCGCGCACCTTCAGCTCATTGGTCGAATAGGTCGCCACGACGAGCGCGGACTGCAGACCGAATCGCTGTGCGAGCCGCGCTGAGAGCTCCACATCGACAGGGTCTGCGACCGTCGCGCGCACTTCGACCAGCCCGAGTTCGCGTGCCCTGCGCACCATGCGCGCGGTCGCGAATCGGGAGCGTCCGATCTCGTCGGCGATGTCGTTGACGGCGCGCCCGTGCGCGAGGTTCTGCAGCGCGACATAGACGTGGAGTACCTGCTGATCCAGGGGCAGCGATTTGCTCATAAGTGCACTCTAGGACGACTTATGAGCGTTTCACCATAGCCTGGTGACGTTGTCGGCACCACGTCGGCCACGACAGGAACGGATGCTGCATGAATCGCCTCACCACTCTCGCTGCCGCTTTGAAGCGGGGAGAACCGATCCTGATCGGTGGCGCTCTGTTCGATATGGACGGCACGATCGTCGATTCGATCGCCGCCGTCGAGAGTGCCTGGCGGATCTGGGCAGCGGAGCACGGCGTCCCCGTCCCGTCTTCGACCATGCACGGCAAGACCGCGGGGGCCGTCGTCCTGGCATCCGGGCTCTCCGGCTCCGCACATGAACGGGCAGTGGCACGACTCGCAGAGATCGAGGCGCGACCCGGGCAGAAGCTCACCGCGCTCCCCGGGGCGCAGCGGCTACTCGCCGCCCTGCCCGACGGGCGCTGGGGCGTCGTGACCTCTGCAGCGCGAGATGTGGCCGTGGCCCGTCTCGGAGCCACCGAGCTCACCGCTCCGGCGTTCAGAGTGACCGGCGACGACGTCACGCAGAGCAAACCAGCGGCAGAACCGTTCCTGCTCGGCATCCAGCAGCTCGCCCAGCGGGGGCACGTCGGCGTCGTGATCGCGTTCGAGGACACCGTGGCCGGTGCGACCTCGGCCACGGCCGCCGGATGCCTGGTGATCGGCATACTCGGCACCGACACGCGCGAACAGCTGGAGGAATGCGCTCACGTCGTCGTGGACACCCTGGAGGCCGTCCGCATCGAAAGCACGGGCGATCGACTGCTCGTGCGACTCGACTGAAGGTCCGTCATGCTCATCGAGCTGTACTCGGCGACCACCCTCACTGAGATCGCATTGCTGGCCGTCGCCTTCGTTCTCTCGGCGATCATCGGCGTCGAGCGTCAACGCAAGCTGAAGAGCGCCGGCTTGCGCACGCACACTCTGGTCGGACTCGGCTCTGCAGTCTTCACACTCGTCTCGGCGTACGGTTTCAGCAACGTCGTCGGCGCTGAAGTGATCCTCGATCCGTCGCGCATCGCCGCGCAGATAGTCTCCGGCATCGGATTCCTCGGCGCCGGCGTGATCTTCGTGCGACGGGGCGCGGTCAGCGGCCTGACGACTGCGGCGTCGATCTGGGTGACCGCCGCGATCGGCATGGCATGCGGTGCAGGTATGCCGATCATCGCCGTAGCGGCCACGGCGCTGCATCTGCTGACGGTCGGCGTGCTCACGTTCGTCGGAAGGCTCATCAGCCCCGACATTCCCGATCCCGTCCTCACGATCCGTTACCGCCGCGGTAACAACGTCCTGAGGCAGGTGCTGGAGATGTCGGCTCGTCAGGGATACCACTCGGCGCTGGAGGAGGCGAGCAGCGACGACGAGTCGAAGCTGCGTGAGCTGACGCTCCGCTTCACCGGCGACCTCTCCGAGTTCCCTGCGTTGGTCGGTCAGCTCTCCGAGATCGACGGGGTCGAATCAGTGATCTCCGGCACGGACGACGACGACTGACTCGATGCGAATGGGGTGGGAGCCGCCCGGCGCCCACCCCATTCATCGACCTCAACGCGCGGTCGCACCCTCCTCAGCGAGCACCTGGTCGCGCCATGCGATGGCCTGCGCCGGATCATCCGACGTGGCGCCGTCGACGCCCAGGCGGAGTGCCTCGCGCATCTGCTCGATCGTTCGCATCGGCCACACGTGCACCTCGATGTCGCGCGCATGAAGCTGCTCGACGAGTTCGCGTGTGAGTCCGGCGAATCCGCTCGCGAAGCGCGTGACCTTCGCATGATCGAGGAGCGCCCAGAGTCCGCCCTCGTACTCCTCCGCCTTGACCAACTCGGTGACGATGATCTGTCGACCGATGTGCGGCATCGCCTCAGCGGCGTGTCGCACGGCATCCGCATCGAATCCCGTGAGCACCGTGCGCGCGGCATCATCCGGGCGCTCTTCGAAGAAGCGGGCGAGATGCGGGACGACGGCCGGGTCCTTGATCTCGAGCTGGATGAACGTGTGCGTCGCGTCGTACATCTCCGCGAGCGTGACCACTCCCCTGCCCGAGTCCAGCGTCGCCGCCTGCAGCTGGGCGAGCGTGAGCTCCGCTGCCGGCCCGAGGTCGCGTGCCGAATCATCACCGGCGGTGCGATCGAGCGTCGCGTCATGAAGCAGGAACAGCTGCTCGTCCTTGCTGAGGCGCACGTCGAGCTCGATCTCGTCGACGCCGATCTCCTCGGCGAGCGCGTATGACGCCAGGCTGTTCTCCGGCAGATGGGCCATCGCACCGCGATGTCCGACGACGAGCAGGCTCATCATGCACCCACCTTCGCGTCGTACTTCGCGCGGACCTTCTCGAGTGCGGGCTCGAGGTTTGCCTGCACCGTCTTGAGCGTCTTCTCCGCGTCGGCGTTCCCGGAGTAGACCGCCTGGATCGCTCCCTTCATCTCCGGCACAGCCTCCGGCACGAACTTGCGCACGACGTCCGGGCCCTGAGCGATCTCCAACTGATCGATCGCGACCTGATAGTTCGGGTTCTCATCCGCCTTGGCCTTGACCTTCTCCGACTCCAACGCCGCCTTCGTGGTGGGCATGTAGCCGGTGCCGAGCGTCCATTCGATCGCCGCATCGCCCGAGGAGAGGAACTTCAGCACCTCCCAGGCCGCCTTCTTCCGGTCGTCCGAGGCGTAGCCGAGAATCGACAACCCTCCCCCGCCCGTCGGTACGCCGGTGCCGTCCTCCTTGGGGAGGAAGCCGCAACCGAACTCGAACTCGGCCGAAGCCGCGATGCCGGTCAGAGCCCCTGTCGACTCGGTGATCGACGCGGTCGCGCCGGCGATGAAGTCGCCACCGGGGTCCGCCGAGAGGTATCCGGACTTGTCGTCGTGGATGAACGCGCGGTCGAACTCCAGGGCGTTGACCGTCCCCTCCGATGTGAACCTCATGTCCAGCCCGTCCGAGTAGCCCCCGCCGAATGCCCACGACGAGCCCTGGAAGTACCAGTCGTCGTTTCCGGTGTACCCGCGCATCGCCACCTTGGTCCCGTTGCGCGAGTATCCGGCGAGTGCCTTGCCCCACTCCCGGTACTCGGAGTACGTCTTGGGGGAACGGTCGGGCAGCCCCACCTCGGCGAAGATGTCGCGGTTGAAGTAGAACAGCGGTGTCGAGCGCCCGAACGGCACCCACCAGATCTTGTCCTTGAGCGTGCCCTCCTTGAGGAACTGCTCGTGGAAGGAATCCGTCCCGAACGAGTCGTCGAAATAGCCGGAGAGCGGCTCGAGGGCGTCGTTGAGATAGAAGCGGTTCCAGACGATGTCGCTCATCACCGACAGATCCGGCACCTGCTTGGCCTGAAGACTCGCCGCGAGCTTCGATTCGACCTTGTCGTAGCCCTCGAAGATCTGCACCTCGCAGAAGATCGCTTCCTGCGACTCGTTGAAGGCGTCGATGTTCGCCTGAAGGATCTCGGCGTTGTGCGCTGTGAACGGACTCCACATCACGACGCGCTGACGATCCTTGTACTGCTTGGGCGTGTCACCGCTGGGCTGACCGTACACGGTCCCGCCGCCGCCGTTGAAGCACCCTGCCAGCAGGGGCGCGCTCGCCGCGAGCAGGCCTCCGGCGAGAACTTGACGCCGAGTGACGTTGAGAGAGGCGAGTCCGCTGCGCGGCGCAGGCTGCCGATCGAACAGGTGCATGGTTCTCCTTATGTGGGGGTGGGGAAGGTTGCAGGCGTGGGGCGTCAGCGGCCGCTTCCGGCTGCTGCGCCCGTGAGACCGGTGACGATGAAGCGCTGGGCGAAGAGGAAGACCACGAGCATGGGCAGCACGACCACGAGCGTGCCCGACATCAGCACGCCCCACGAGGTGAGGCCGTCGTTCGCCTTCAGATACATGAGGCCGATCGGGAGAGTGCGCATATTGACCGAGTTGGTGATGATGAGCGGCCACACGAAGTTGTTCCACTCATCGATCACCGCGATCAGTCCGACCGTCGCCACGGCCGGGATCGACATCGGAAGTGCGAAGGAGAACAGTTTTCTCAGGTGTCCTGCTCCGTCGACTTCCGCGGCCTCGAACACCTCCTTCGGCAGCGACAGGAAGTGCTGGCGCAGCAGGAAGGTTCCGAATGCGGATGCCACGCCGGGCAGGATCAACCCTGCGTAGGTATTGATCAGCCCCATGTTCCCGATGGTGATGTAGTTCACCAGCAGCGTGACGTGTCCGGGAACCATCAGTGCGCCGAGCATCACGAGGAACAGCACATTCTTGCCGGGGAACGGCAGATACGCGAATGCGTACGCCGTGAACACCGCGAGCACGATCTTCGCGGTCGCACCGATGACCGTGACGACCACCGAGTTCGTGATGAAGGCGTCGAACGGCGCGAGCTCCCACGCGGCGACGAGGTTGTCCCAGGTGAACTGGGTGGGCAGCCACTTCATAGGCCAGGTGTAGATCTCGCCGTTGGTCTTGAAGGCCGTCGTGACGAGGATGTAGAGCGGGAGGACGAAGGCCAGCCCCGCGGCGATCAGCAGCAGGTACCCCCACCACGTTCGCGCCAGATTCGCCTTCCTGCGATGCCGCCTGCGATCACGGGTCGTCATGGCGTCCGCAGGCAGGGTGTCGTCCTTGGCCGGCTGGTCCCGAAGCGCAGTCATGATCGCGGCCATCAGTAGTGCACCTTCTTCTCGATGAACTTGAATTGCAGTGCAGTGATGACCATGAGGATCACGAACATGACTGTTCCCGCTGCTGCCGAGTACCCGACGTTCGAGCGTTGGAACGCCTGGTCGTAGATGAACCAGCTGAGCGTCGTGGTCGCGGATGCCGGGCCCCCACCCGTCATCACAGCGATGATGTCGAACGCCTGGAACGCGCTGATCGTCTGGGTGATGACCAGGAAGAACGTCGTCGGCGAGAGCAGAGGCAGCGTGATCCTGCAGAACGTCTGCCACCGGTTCGCCCCGTCGATACGCGCGGCCTCGAGGACTTCGGACGGGAGCCCCTGCATGGCGGCGAGGTAGACGATCGCGACGAAGCCGACGCCCTTCCAGATCGACACGATGAGCAGCGCAGCCAGCGCCCAGTTCGCATCCGTCGTCCAGGCCGGTGAGTCCAGCCCGAACATGTTGAAGGCGACTCTGGCGAGGCCGTAGTTCTGATCGAAGATGAACAGCCACACCGCAGCGATCGCGGCGCCGGAGATCACGTGAGGTGCGAAGACGATGCCTGTGACCGCCGTCGTGCCCGGCAGCTTCATGGAGAACAACGCGGCCAGGCCGAGGCCGAGCACCAGACTGACGCCGACCACGACCACGACCCACACGACGGTGATCCACAGCACGTGCTGGAATGACTCCGAGGCGAACAGCGCCGTGTAGTTCGAGAAGCCGACGAAGAACGGCTCCGGTGATATGAAGTCCCAGCTGGTGAGGCTGAGATAGAGGTTCTCGATGATCGGCCAATAGGCGAACACCGCGATCAGAGCGAGGTTGGGGAATGCGAACAGCGCGAAGAGGGCGTACCCACGGCGCCGACGACGCCGGATGGCGGGCGAACTCCGCTTCGAAGACACGCGAAGCGGCGCCTCGGGAGGCGTGACGGTTGCGGAGGACATCAGCGAGTCGGGATGCCGTTGGGGTAGACGACCGCTTTCAGCGAATCGGGTACGTCTGCGGCCAGAGTGAGCGCTACCTCGGCGTCGGCGAGCTCGAAACGGTGCGTGACGAGTGATTCCACATCGACTCGTCCGCTCGCCACGAACGCGATGGCGGTCGGCCAGGTATGCGCATAGCGATTCACGAGGGAGATCGAGATCTCCTTGACGTTCAGTCGTGACAATGCCAGTGCGACGTCCTGCTTCGGCAGTCCCACCATCGCCGCCCTCCCGCCGTTGCGCAGGCGCCAGAGTCCTGCAGCGAGAGCGCCGGGCGCACCGGAGCACTCGAGGAGAACATCGGCGTCCTCATGACCTGGACCCTCCGGCAGAGCTCCTGCCTTCTCTGTGCGGAAGCCGAGCTTCTCGGCGACGCTGAGACGGAAGTCGGAGATGTCGGAGACGACGACGTCGGCTGCGCCTTCGGCGCGCGCGACCTGAGCTGCGAGGATCCCGACCGGGCCGGCCCCGGTCACACGCACGCGATCGCCGGGGAGGAGCCCGGCGCGCCGGCACGCCCAGAGGCCGACGGAGAGCGGCTCGCACAGCGCCGCGGCCTCGAAGGACATCGAGTCGGGGATCGCGAACAGATTGCGCGCATCGATCGCGAGGTTCTGCACGAGCGCGCCGTCATACGGCGGCGTGGCGAGGAAGATGAAGTCCGGGCACAGGTGATACCTGCCGGCGAGGCACTCCTCGCAGTTGCGGCACGGCGTGCCGGGTTCGATGGCGACACGGTCGCCGGTCGCGACATTCGTCACGCCGTCACCGGTCGCGACGACCGTTCCGGATGCCTCGTGCCCGAGGATGATCGGTCCCGTCACCTTCCAGTCACCGATGTAGCCGACCCGGTAGTACGCCGTGTCCGAGCCGCAGATGCCCACGGCTTCGACTCTGACGATCGCTTGACCGGGAAGCGGATCAGGAAGCGGCACCTCCTGCAGCTCGATCGCTCCGAGCGTGGGCATGACCGCCGCGAGATTCGCCATCGTTGGTGTCCTTCCGTCAGGCGCTGATGCGCCCGTTCGTGATCAGAAGTCACGCTAACCGGATGACGTGCACGAGAAACCGCCCTGCTCAAAGGAGCGCGCCTCGATCACATAGGAGCGAATATTCACGTCCGATGAAGCGTCAGTACACCTGTCGTTCAGACGACGACGGCAAGGGCGACGCCATCCCAGCCCTTGAGACCGACGGTCTGCAGCGCCGTCGCATCGAAGCGGGGATCCTCCCCCAGCATCCGCAGCGCATCTCGGGTGCCGATCACACGCGGGTCGGTGGTGTCGTCTCGGACGATCTCCCCTTCTCGCCCGATGTTGTCGAGAACGATCACGGTGCCCGCACGGCCGAGCCGAGCCGCCCAGTCGAGATAGATCGTGTTCGACTCCTTGTCGGCGTCGATGAAGACGAGGTCGAACGGCTCGGAGCCCTCGAGCGTCGGCAGCACATCCGCGCCACGACCGATGCGGATCGCCACGCGCTCGCCCACTCCCGCAGCGTCGATGCTGGCGCGAGCGATCGCCGCGTTGCCCGGCTCCGCCTCGATCGTCGTCACCGTGCCGTCCTCGCCGACGGCCCTCGCGAGCCAGATCGTGGAGTAGCCGCCCAGAGTGCCGATCTCGAGCACTCTGCGCGCGCCGCACATCCGAGTGACGAGGTTCAGGAGCTTGCCGCTGACCGGGGCCACCTCGATGTCCGGCAGCCCGGCGGCGCGCTGCGCGGCGAGCGCGGCCTCCAGCGCGGAGTCATGCCCCACGAGGGTCTCGGCGAGGTATTCGTCGGTGCGGCGCCAGTTGCCGGCGTTCGATTCAGCCATGGCTCCACCCAACTCCCCCGCTCCGGTGGCGTCAATAGCCGGATGCCGCGCGGTGAGGCGTCACCGCGAGTCGACCTCGCGTCGAGGTGCCGACAGCATCCGCCCCACGGCGCCCTCGAGTTCGGGCTGCCTGCGGAACTGACCGGTGACGATCAGCACCGCCACGACGAGTGCACAGGTGATCCAGCCCGCGGCACCCAGGATTCCGGCGAGCGCAGGGTCGATGGGCGTCCCGGCCGCGTGGAACCAGATGATCATCCCGCCTGCGGCGTTCATCGCACCGTGCGCGAACACTGCCGGCCACAGCGACGCCGACCGCAAGCGCAGCCACCCGAGCAGCACACCCCACGCGACGCACCCTGCCGTCATCAGGAGCAGCCCCGTGAAGTCCGTCCGGCCGAAGTTGTATCCCAGCAGGATCACGGGCGCGTGCCACAGCCCCCAGACCGCACCGCTGATCAGCAGAGCCGGCCAGGTGCCGTACTGGCGCAGGGCGGGCACGAGGAACCCTCGCCAACCGAGCTCCTCGCCGAACGCGAGCGCAGCGTTGATCGTGCCCGCGGCGATTGGGATCAGAGCGAGCTGCGACAGGATCACGACGATCGCGGGCGGAGCGGGCACCCCGACGGGAAGGGACGCCTCGAGCTGCGCCGCGAACCCCGAGAAATGGATGAGGTCCACCGACACCCACCCGAGCAGCGCGGCGACGACGACGCTGAGCGCCACGAGCAGGATGGGTCCGAACAGACCGAGCACCGTCATCCAGATCACGCGCTTCGCCGGACGCAGCGGCCATATACCGAGCAAGCGCAACCGCTCACCCGCGGGCACCGGCCTCATCACGAGCATCACGATCACGACGGCGAGCGCGGGCGTGAACATCATCACGGAGATCAGCACCGACGAGAGCGGATGCGCGAGACCGCGATCGACCCACATCGGCAGGGCGACGAGCCACGCCAGCGCGCAGGCGAGCAGTACGAACGCGATCGTGACGGAGGGTCGGATGCGAGTCATGAGCGGGCCTCTTTCATGGCGGTGGTGAGAACGGATGCCGCGGTACGGGCATCATCGATCGTGACGACGAACACGCGCCCGCTGCTGCGTGTGACCTGCAGCGCCTCACCGGTGCGCAGCACGATGCCCATGCGCCCGTCGACGGCGATGCGCAGTCCCCATCCGCCGAACTCCGCCATCGGATCGACCTGCACGACCTGGATGTCGGTGATCTCCGAGGCGGCGACGTTCCACCGCGGCCAGCCGATGATGGAACGCACCCGCAGGCCCGCCGCGTTGACGCGCACGCGGAAGACGAGGGTCACCGCGATGAGTGCGACGAGCAGCAGCGTGACGATCGCGAGGATCCACCAGGAGCCGTCGCCGATCATGAACACCCAGACCGTGGTGGCGCAGAGGATGAGCACCGACACCACAAGGCTGATGATGCCGGGCCTCCCCATCGCCGCCGTTCCGAACCAGGCGACCTTCTCGCCCGGCGCGAGCCGCAGATCAGGCGAAGCCGCATCGGAGGCCTGCGTCGTCGACCTGATCACATTCGGTTGCACGAACCAGCCGATGAGCCCGAGCACGAGCAGAGCCCCGAACCCGAGCGCCAGCACTGCCCCGATGCTCAGCCCGGTGCTGATCGATTCGCGCTGCATCGCCACGGAACCGACGAAGACGACGCAGAGTAGAGCCGACGTGCCCGCCGAGATCGCGGCGAGCAACCGGCACGTGACGCCCCAGGAACTCTTCATCAGTATCAGGATCGGCAGCGTCAACAGCAGAGGGATCCCCAGTCCCAGCAGGACCTGGACCCAGACGTACAGCACGGGGCTGGAGTAGCCGTTGGGGCCTTCCGGACCCCAGTGGGTGACGATCGTCTCAGGAAGGTCGGGTAACCAGGCGACGATGAACCCCGCGGCGATCGCCGTCAGCACGACCGGAAGCACGAGTCCGACGAGGAGGAACGCGCGACGAGCGCGACGGATGTCTTGAGTGATGGCGGCGGTGCTCATGATTCGATCTCCGTGACGAGGGCGGCGAGGGTGGCGGGTGAGATCCCGAGGGAAGAGGCGCGGCGCACGAGCGCGGCGACCTCGTCGGCCAGTTCGGCGAGCGGCGCGGCCGAAGCGGACACGACCGCTCCTCTCCCCCGGCGCAGATCTATCAGCGCTTCGTCGCGCAGCTGCTGGTACGCGCGCAGCACGGTGTGCAGATTGATGTCCAAGGCGTCCGCCACTTCTCGCGCCGACGGCAGCCGATCACCGGGGACGAGGCGCCCGGCGAGGATGTCGCCGCGCACCGAGGACGCGACCTGTTCGAACAGCGGCCTCGAACTCTCCGCATCGATTCTGATCAGCACATCCGACCCTCTCGTTCAATTAGCCTAATTCTAGTTGAAATAGAATAATTGTCGCAACCCTCCATGACTCTTCGTCCGACGCAGCAGGCTGGACGACACTGGCGTCATGCGCATCACTCCCCGTCGCCTCGCCACCGGCATGAGCCTGTGGGCTCCGAATCTGTTCAGCGGCATCCGCATCCGTCGCTTCAGCGAGGACTGGACGCACGCCACCGTCGAGCTGCACGTGAACGTCATCACCCGCAACTACGTCAAGACGGCGTTCGGCGGTTCGATGTCGGCCATGACCGACCCGTACTTCTTCATGCTCGTGATGCATCAGCTCGGGCGCGACTACGTCGTCTGGGACACCCGCGGGGAGATCGAGTTCGTGAAGCCGGGCCGCGGCGTTCTGACGGCGGAGTTCCACGTCTCTCCGGAGAACGTGGCCGAACTCCGCGAACGCGCCGCGGGCGGCGCGAAGGTTCTCGAGTGGTTCGAGACCGTGATCACCGACCGTGACGGCGACGTCGTCGCGAGGGTGCGCCGTGAGGTCTACATCCGCGAGAAGAAGCGCGTCACGGCGGCGCGCCAGGCCTGAACCCCATCCGTTCACCATCGCGTGCCACGATGACCGAGTGGAACTCGCACGTCGCCTGACGCTCACCGATGCCGTCGCCATCGGCCTGGGATCGATGATCGGTGCAGGTGTGTTCTCCGTGTGGGGACCCGCGATCGACGTCGCCGGCTCGGGGCTGCTCGCAGCTCTCGCGATCGCCGCGGTCGTCGCGTTCTGCAATGCGACCTCGTCCGCGCAGCTCGCGGCGGTGCATCCCGTCTCGGGTGGCACCTACGCCTACGCCAGGGCGGAGATCGGCCCGTGGTGGGGTTTCATCGCCGGCTGGTGCTTCGTGATCGGCAAGATCGCCAGCTGCGCCGCCATGGCGTTGACGTTCGCCGCATACGCCGCACCAGAGGGCTGGCAGGTGCCGGTGGCGATCATCGCGGTCGCCGCCCTCGCCACGGTGAACTGCTTCGGTGTGACACGGACAGCGGCGCTCACCCGCATCCTCGTGATCGTCTCGCTGATCGGACTGGCCGTGGTGGTCGCCGGCGGGTTCGCCGCATCGCCGACCGCAGCTCCCGCTCCCCTCCCCGACCTCACCGCCTACGGCGTGCTGCAGGGCGCGGGGCTCCTGTTCTTCGCATTCGCCGGCTACGCACGGATCGCCACGATGGGCGAAGAGGTCGTCGATCCCGCGCGCACCATCCCCCGGGCGATCGCGATCGCGCTGTCCGGCGCGGTCGTCGTCTACGCGTTGATCGCCGTGGTCGTGATGCTCACCCTCGGGGCGGATGCCGGTTCCACGTCCGCGCCGCTCGCCGCGGTGGTCGATGCCGCCGGCTGGACGGCACTGGCCCCTGTCGTGCGCGTGGCCGCGGCTGCGGCATCCCTCGGCGCGTTGCTGGCGCTGATCACCGGAATCGGCCGCACGACTCTCGCGATGGCCAGGGAATCCGACCTGCCGCGCTTCCTCGCGGCCGTCCATCCGCGGTGGAAGGTGCCGCAGCGCGCCGAGATCGCGATCGCCCTGATCGTGATCGTCATCGTGCTGTTCGCCGACCTGCGCAACGCGATCGGATTCTCCTCGTTCGGAGTGCTGCTGTACTACCTGATCGCGAACGCCTCGGCATTCCGGCAGACGGGAGCGGCCCGGCGCTACCCGCGTGCGCTGCAGGTGATCGGCGTGCTCGGCTGCCTGGTCCTCGTCAACACTCTGCCGATCCTCGCGTCGTTGATCGGCACGGGAGTCGTGCTCATCGGGGTGGCGTATCGGATGCTGCGGCTGCGCTCTCTGCGTCGCTGAGTGACACGCGTACGCGCACTCAGGACGAGCGGTAAGCACTCGGCGCCATACCCAGCACCGCGCGGAAGTCGTTCGTGAGATGAGAGTGGTCGGCATAGCCGAGGTCAGCGGCGAGCGTGGACAGGTCGATCTCCGGCTGTTCCCGCACCCGCTGGGCTGCCTCCTGCAGCCGTCGACGTCGGATCATCGCTGAGGGCGGCAGACCCACGTGCCGGTGCGCGAGGCGCTGCAGCGTCCGCAACGACATCGACAGGCGCGCCGCTGCGTCCTCGGCGCTGGTGATCGAGGCATCCGCCATCAGCAATCTTGCCATCTCGTTCGACTGATGAGCAGCCGGTGCGACCTGTCCGATCTGCTCGACGAGCCAGTCGGCGAACACCTGCGCCGCGCGCTCGCGATGCAGGCCATCGCCGGTCTCCATGGCCTGCGTCACCGCGGCGAGCAGATCGGGAGCTTCGAACGTCGTCGAGTCGTCACGGAGCGCCGACGGATCGTCGACGAGGGCTGCCACGGACGCCGGCTTCAGCAGCGCTCCCACGGCCCATCCTCGGCCCACCAGATCGCGATGCGTCGCCACAGTGGAGGCGCCGACGAGCTCGACGCCGCGCGGCTCCACGACGAGATTGAGTGCAGGATAGGCGACGACATGCTGGCGCGATGTGCGACCCGGTTCGATGCTCCACTCAGGGATCCAGAACCATTCGACGAGTTCTGCGGCTTCTGCCGGCGGCGGGAGCCGGTGGAACTCCGGCATCCGCGCCGGATACAGAATCCCCCGCCGAGCGTCGATCATGCTCTGACCGTAGTCGCAGCATCCGACAACGTGTCGTGAATCTCCAAGCGCCATCCCTGGCATGCTTCGTAGCGTGAAAGCATGAACATCACATCAGGCCTCACAGGCACTCACACCACGAACGGCCGTCCGAACAACGCGAGTTCCCTCACCCCGTTCCTCGCGATCCCCGGGGCAGCCGGCGCGATCGAGTTCTACCGCGATGTCTTCGGTGCGACGGTCATCGACGTCACAGAGATGGGCGGAGTCGTCGTCCATGCGGATCTCGACTTCGGGTTCGGTCTGCTCCAGCTCGGCGAGCCCAGCCCGGACTACCACCTCGTACCTCCGCCTGCGGGTGAAGGCGACTGCTATTCGCTCGGGCTGTACGTATCCGACGTCGACGCGGTGTGCGAGCGCGCGGAGGCTGCGGGAGCGACCGTGAGGGAAGCGCCGTCCGATTTCGTATCGGGCGATCGCTTCGCAAGCATCCGCGATCCCTTCGGCGTGCGCTGGTCGCTGATGAGCCGCGTCGAGGACCTCAGTCCCGAAGAGAGCGCCAGGCGCGTCGAGGAGTGGGCGGCCTCATTCAGTGCGGAGCAGTCTGCGGGGTGAGTTCCGCTCCGGCGACGAGTGCCGTGACCACCGCCGGCAACAGCGCGTCGGCTGTGGCACGATACCCAGCGGCGCTGGGGTGGAACCGATCGAGGCTGAACATCTCCTCCGGCTGCTCGTGGAAGGTCGGGCCCAGCACCTGTCGCAGATCGACGGGTACGGCGCCGGTGCGCCACGCGACCTTGGTCTGCTCCAGCGCGAGGCGGCGCGACATTCTCGACAGCAGAGCCCGCAGCGGTTGCGGCACCGGCTGGAGTGTGCCGAGATCGGGGCAGGTGCCGACGACGACGGCTGTGCCCGCAGCCCTGAGCCGGAGTATCGCCTGCTCCAGCCGTTCGCCTGCCGCAGACGGCGAGATCGTATGGGTGACGTCGTTGCCGCCCACCACGATCACCGCGACGTCGGCACGGTACCCCTCGGGGAGGGCGTCGAGCTGACCGGAGAGCGCGGACGATTCCGAGCCGACGACCGCGCCCGTACGCAGCCGCACGGGCGACTGCATCCGCTTCGCCAGCCCTTTCGCGATGCGCCCGCCCAGTGTCTGCTTGCGATGCTCCGCGCCGAGGCCCGCCGCCAGCGAATCACCCAGCAGCAGCAGTTCGATCGGTCGGCCGTCGAGTGCGCGTTTCCACACCCGATCGGCGACCAGGGACTGCTCGCCGAGCGGCTTGCCTATGCGCCGCCGCGCGACAGCGGCCTGGTGGACGAGCAACGACCGCCCGCCCAGCACGATCGCGGATGCCACCGCCGTCGCTACGGCGATCGCGGTGCGCACCCCTGCCATGTCACCATCACACCGCGCGGGAATGAACGCGGTGTGAACGTACGCACACCTGTCAGGTGAAATCGCGGATGTCAGTGGAAAATGCCCGGTTTCGGCTGACATCCGTGATCCGGACTGACAGGTGTGCAGCGGGCGGCACTGTGCGGGCGGCACTGTGCGGGCGGCACTGTGCAGCGGCGCTCGTCCGATGCGTTCAGGACAGCGGCTTGAGCTCCAATGTTCCGACGTCGGCGCCGGCGGAGACCGTGGCGAAAGCGGTGTAGCCGTCGGCGGCCGAGCGTTCGAGCAGCGCCTTGAAGTTCTTGACCCTGCGTTCCAGGCGCACGCGCGAGCCCGAACGGACCAGCGCGGCCTTGTGCGCGACGAGCTCGGTCACCGGCACGTCGGCGTCATGCACGAGCACGACGGCCTGCGCATCGGCATCCGCTCCGAGCTCGACGAGGTCGACAAGCCGCTCGAAGCCCAGCGAGAACCCGACCGCAGGCACCTGCTGGCCGAGGAAGCGTCCGATCATGCCGTCGTAACGGCCGCCGCCGCCCAGCGAGTACGGCACCGAGGGGTGCGCCAGTTCGAAGATCGTGCCGGTGTAGTAGCCCATGCCGCGCACCAGGAACGGATCGAAGACGAGCGGGATGTCGCCCTCGATCCCCCGTCCTGCCGCGACGGCCTCGCCGATCCCGACGAGGTGGTCGACGATCTCGTCCGGGGCGTTCTCCGGGACGGCCTTGCGGATCTGGCGTTCGCCGAACGGGTGGAACTCCATGGTCTGCGGGCGACGCAGGAACGTCTCGAACGCGTCGACGGCGGATGCCGTGGCATCCCGATCCCGCAGCTCCTTGACGATCCCGTCGGGACCGATCTTGTCGAGCTTGTCGATCGTGATGAGCACGCCAGGACGCTCGTCGGCTGTGAAGCCGAAGGCATCCAGCATCCAGTCGAGCGCTCGCCGGTCGTTGATGCGCACGCTCGCGCCGTCGAGGCCGAGTGCATCCACGGCATCCAGGGAAGCGACCATCAGCTCGGCTTCGGCGCGCGAGGAGTCGTCGCCCATGATGTCGATGTCGCACTGCACGAACTGCCGGTAACGACCCTTCTGCGGCCGCTCGGCGCGCCACACCGGACCGATCTGGATCGCACGGAAGACCCCCGGCAGCTGCCCGCGGTTGCTCGCGAAGAAACGTGCGAGCGGCACGGTGAGGTCGTATCGGAGGCCGAGGTCGCTCAGCGCGGCGGGGTCGTCGGCACCTTCACGGACAGCGTCGGCGTCCATCCCGCGGCGCAGCACGTTGTAGGCGAGCTTCTCGTTGTCGCCGCCCATGCCGGAATGCAGACGCGAGTACTCCTCCAGCGCCGGCGTCTCGATCTCGTCGAACCCGTGCGCCAGGTAACGCTCGCGGATCACGGAGAGCACACGCTCACGGCGGGCCTTGTCGGCGGGGAGGATGTCGCGCATGCCGCGCGGCGCGTTCACAGTAGCCACGAGTACATCTTTCCAGGTCTTGCAGGTTTCCAGATCGGCACAGGCGCCGATGATGGGCGGGCTCAGCCGGCTTCGGCCTCACGCACGTCGACTTCGAGCAGGCGCAGGCGCTCGCGCAGCGCACGCTCGGCATCCCAGCCGTTCTCCCGGGCCGTGGCTGCGAGCATCAGCAGCAGATCGCCGAGCTCCTCCTCGGATTCCGGCGCAGCCCCGACCTCGGCGGCGTCGTGAGCGGCGAGCGCGACATCGTCACCGGCCCCGACCCGCGCGGCCCGGCCGAGTACTTTCTGCGCGAGGGCGAGCGCCGGCATCCCGTGCGGTACGCCGTCGAGAACGCTGGTGCGCGAGCGCTTCTCGGCGGCCTTCGCGGCGTTCCAGTGCACCAGCACCTCTTCGGGCGTGTTCGCGACCGCCTCGGCGAAGACATGCGGATGCCGCCTCACCATCTTCTCCGTCAGCGTCTGCGCCACATCGTCGATGTCGAACGGGTCATCCGGATCCTGCGCGGCGATCGCCGCATGGAACAGCACCTGCCAGAGCAGGTCGCCCAGTTCTTCACGGAGGTCGGCGCGCGTGCCGTCCTCGACGGCGTCGATGAGCTCGTGCGACTCCTCGATCAGGTACGGCACGAGGTCGCGATGCGTGATCTGCTGCGACCACGGGCACTTCTCGCGCACGGCGCGCATGGTCTCGGCTGCGGTTCGCAGCGGATCAGGATTCTCGGTCATGGTGCTCCCTCGTCGAAATGGTCACGAGACGGTCGTCGTGGAGCGGCGGTACCACGCGGCACGCCATGAGACGACGACGCCCGACAGCACCAGGGCGATCAACGAGCCCACCAGCACACCGAGGATCGCCTGGTCGCGCACGGCAGGATCATCCGCAAAGGCGAGATTCGCCAGCAGCAGCGACACCGTGAATCCGATGCCGCCGAGCGCGCCGGCGGCGAGCAGATCGGTGATCGTCAGGGCAGGGGCCTTGTCCTTCGATCCGATCCGCATGGCGAGCCATCCGAAGACCGTGATGCCGATGATCTTGCCCACCGGCAGGGCGATCGCGATGCCGAAGAACGCGGGCGAGAGCTCGGACGGCGACACCGCCGGGATCACGACGAAGGCGGCGGCGAACGCGAAGATCGGCAGGATCGCGCCGTTGACCCACGGCTCGAGCGCATGCCGCGTCGGCATCGCCGGGGACTGCGCGATGGCCAGCCCCAGCAGCACGCCCGCGATCGTGGCGTGGATGCCGGACGAGATCATGAGGCCCCAGACGAGGACGCCCACGATCACCATCGCGACGACGACCAGCCATGAGTGCGTGGTGGGCAGCATCCGTGACAGTGCGCCGAACACGACGACACCGACGATGGCCAGCAGCAGGTACAGCCAGTTCAGGTCGTGGGCGAAGAGCACCGCGATGAAGATGATGCCGATGATGTCGTCGAGTATCGCCAGGGCGAGCAGGAAGACCCGCACCGCCGATGGCAGCCCCTTGCCGAAAACAGCGAGCACACCGAGCGCGAAGGCGATGTCCGTCGCCGTCGGGATCGGCCAGCCAGAGGAGGTCTGCTCACCACCGGCGACGATCAGATAGATGATGATCGGCACGAGCACGCCGCCGGCAGCGGCGATCGAGGGCTGCAGAGCCTTTCGGAATGAGTTCAACTCGCCGCGGGTGAGTTCGTACTGCAGCTCCATCGCGACCACGAAGAAGAAGATCGCGAGCAGGCCGTCCGAGATCCAGTGCGCGACCGAGAGGTCGATCGACGTGCCGGGCACCGCGATGTGGAACCCCAGCACCGCGTCGATCGGACCGAACGCCGGCGTGTTCGCGAGCACGAGTCCGAGCGCCGCCGCGAGAAGAAGGAGCACTGCGGGGAACTGCTGCGTGCGAAGAAGATTTCGGGAGTCGGCCATCGGAGCAATGCTATCCGCCGCCTCGGCTTCACCGGATGTCACGTGGTCATGACCGCCTCCTGCACGGCTATAACCTCGAATGGTGACTCCTGAGCCCACCAACACAGAGGCCATCCGCGTCATCGGTCGATTCGAAGCCGGACGCGGGATCCCAGACGAGATGCGTGCAGATGTCCGCATGCTCGGCGCACTGCTCGGGCAGGTGCTGCGCGAGTGCGGCAGCGCCGGTCTGTTCGACGACGTCGAGCGGCTGCGGTTGGCGACCATCCAGGCGTACGACGAGGAGAGCGCCGAGGCCTTCGAACGCGCATCGGCGATCGCGGATTCGTTCACCGTCCAGCGAGCCGACGAAGTGGCCCGCGCCTTCACGTGCTACTTCCATCTCGTCAACCTCGCCGAGGAGCACCAGCGCGTGCGCATCCTTCGCGAGCGTGCAGGACAGCCGGGTCGGGAGGATGCCACGGACACCGTCGCGACCGCGTACGCGCAGCTGCGACGCGAGATCGGCGACGAGGAGGCCACTCGTCGCCTGCAGGACCTGCGGTTCCACCCCGTGTTCACCGCGCATCCGACGGAGGCTCGTCGTCGCGCCGTGTCCGCCAGCATCCGCCGCCTCTCCGAACTGCTCACGCAGCACGACAGCGCGAGCGACGGCGGCGCGGAGCAGCACAGGGCACGCCGCCGCATGCTCGAGGAGGTCGACACGCTCTGGCGCACGGCGCCGCTGCGCGCTCAGAAGCCGTCGCCCACCGATGAGGTGCGCACGGTCATGTCGGTGTTCGACGAGACCCTGTTCACCACAGTCCCCCACGTCTATCGCCGTATCGACGACGCTCTGCGCGGCGACGACTCCGGCGCGAGCGCTCCGGTGGTCCCCGCGTTCGTGCGGGTCGGCTCGTGGGTCGGCGGCGACCGCGACGGCAACCCCTTCGTCACGGCGTCCGTCACGCGCGAAGCCGCGCAGATCGCCTCCGACCATGTGCTGCGCGGTCTCGAACGGGCTGTCGAGCGCATCGGCCGCGGCCTCACTCTCGACGCCGAGGGCACGCCGCCCTCCGCCGCGGTGACCGCGCTGTGGGAGTCCTTCGTCGAGACCGACGAGAACGCCGCCGCCGAGATCGCCGCGCGCTCTCCGGAAGAGCCGCACCGCCGCGTTCTGCTCGCACTCGCGAACCGGGTCGCACGCACCCGTTCGGGAGCGGACGGCTCATACACGGACCCCGAGCAGTTGCTCGCCGACCTGCGCACCGTGCAGGCCTCGCTCGCGGCATCCGGGGCGAACCGCCATGCGTTCGGCGGCGTCCAGCACCTGATCTGGCAGGTCGAGACCTACGGGTTCCACCTCACCGAGCTCGAGGTGCGCCAGCACTCGCAGGTGCACCGAGAGGCACTCGCCGAGCTCGATGCGGGCGCGGAGCCCAGCGAGAAGACGCTCGAGGTCCTCGACGTGTTCCGTGCGGTCGCCGACATCCAGCGCACCTACGGGCCGCGCGCGGCAGGGCGCTACGTCGTCTCGTTCACGCAGTCCGCCGAGGACCTCGCCAACGTGCACCGCCTCGCACGGTATGCGCTCGGTGACGATGTGCCGGTACTGGATGTCGTGCCGCTGTTCGAGACGTTCGCCGACCTGCAGGCCGCTCCCGGCATCCTCGCGGAGGTCGTCGGCTTCCCCGAGTTCCGCTCGCGCATGGCCGCCACCGGCAATCGCCTCGAGGTCATGCTCGGCTACTCCGATTCCTCGAAGGACGTCGGCCCTGTGGCCGCGAACCTCGCGCTGTACGAGGCGCAGGAGAAGATCGCCCTCTGGGCGAAGGATGCCGGTATCGCTCTGACACTCTTCCACGGGCGCGGCGGCGCGCTGGGTCGAGGCGGCGGGCCGGCGAACTCCGCGATCCTCGCGCAGCCGCCGCACTCCGTCGACGGTCGGTTCAAGCTCACCGAGCAGGGCGAGACCATCTTCGCCCGCTACGGCGAACCGGCGATCGCGATGCGCCACATCGATCAGGTCGCCGCGGCGACGCTGCTCGCATCGTCTCCTGGCGTCGAGGAGCGCACGAGCGGCGCAGCCGCACGCTTCGCCGACGTCGCACGGGTGATGGACGAGGCCTCCCGTGAGAAGTTCTTCGCTCTGGTGAAGGCCGACGGCTTCGCGCCCTGGTTCGCCACCGTCACACCTCTCGAGGAGATCGGCTTGCTCGCCCTCGGTTCGCGTCCAGCGCGCCGCGGCCTCTCGGTGGAATCGCTCGAAGACCTCCGCGCCATCCCATGGGTGTTCGCGTGGACGCAGGCGCGCATCAACCTCGCCGGCTGGTTCGGTCTGGGAACCGCGCTCGAGAGCGTCGGCGACGAGGCGCTGCTCAAGGACGCCTACCGCGACTGGCCGCTGCTTCGCACCATGATCGACAACGTCGCGATGAGCCTCGCGAAGACCGACGAGCGCATCGCCCGTCGCTATCTCGCGCTCGGCGACCGCGATGATCTCGCACAGCTGGTGCTCGACGAGCTCACGCTGACGAAGGAGTGGGTCATCCGCCTCACCGGCGGCGACGCGCTGCTCGAGAACAAGCCGATCCTGCAGCGGGCGGTGACGCTGCGCAGCCCGTACGTGGACGCGCTGTCGCTGCTGCAGCTGCGTGCGCTGAGGGAGCTGCGCTCCGCAGCATCCGGGTCGGGCGCCGACGACGAACAGCGCCGTCTGCTGCTGCTGTCGGTCAGCGGCGTCGCCGCCGGCCTGCAGAACACCGGATGATCACCGCCTGGTGCGCGTCACGGAAACACGCGCGGTAAGGTGAAATCTCGTGCCCGACCCGGCACGCCTTCTCGCGCGACACGATCGCCCCCTCAGCCACACTCTTCAGAAAGCCGTCCCGCGTGACCGCAACCCACACCGAATTCCACCCGCTCACCGCGTCCGTCCAGCCCGTGTTCGACACTGTGCTCGCCCGCAGCCCGCACGAACCCGAGTTCCAGCAGGCCGTGCACGAGGTGCTCGGAACGATCTCCCCGGTGCTCGAGCAGCACCCGGAGTACGTCGAGGCCGGCATCCTGGACCGGATCGTGGAGCCCGAGCGCCAGATCATGTTCCGCGTTCCGTGGGTGGACGACGCAGGGAAGATGCAGGTCAACCGCGGCTACCGCATCCAGTTCTCGTCGGTGCTCGGCCCGTACAAGGGCGGACTGCGTTTCCACCCTTCGGTGAACCTGTCGATCATCAAGTTCCTCGGTTTCGAGCAGATCTTCAAGAACGCGCTCACCGGTCAGGGCATCGGCGGCGCGAAGGGCGGGTCGGACTTCGATCCGCACGGTCGTTCCGACGCCGAGGTCATGCGCTTCTGCCAGTCGTTCATGAGCGAGCTGTACCGTCACCTCGGCGAGCACACCGACGTCCCCGCGGGCGACATCGGTGTCGGCGGCCGCGAGATCGGCTACCTGTTCGGCTCGTACCGCAAGATCACGAACCGTCACGAGTCGGGCATGTTCACCGGCAAGGGCACCGGCTGGGGTGGCGCCGAGGTGCGCACCGAGGCCACCGGCTACGGCGCGGTGTTCTTCGCTCAGGAGATGCTCGCCGTTCACAACGAGTCGCTCGAGGGCAAGCGCGTCGGCATCTCCGGTTCCGGAAACGTCGCGATCTACGCCATCCAGAAGGCCACTCAGCTCGGCGCGACCGCGGTCACGGCATCCGATTCCTCGGGGTACATCGTCGATGACGCCGGTATCGATCTCGATCTGCTGCGTGAGATCAAAGAGGTCGAGCGCGGCCGCATCGTCGAGTACGCCAACCGGCGCGCGAGCGCTCGATTCGTGGAGAACGGCAGTGTGTGGGAGGTTCCGGTCGACATCGCGGTGCCCTCCGCCACGCAGAACGAGGTCAGTCTGGCCGACGCCGAGGCCCTCATCGCGAACGGCGTGCGCGCCGTCTCCGAGGGCGCCAACATGCCCTGCGTTCCGGATGCGGTCGCCGCGTTCCAGAAGGCGGGCGTACTGTTCGCCCCGGGCAAGGCCGCGAACGCCGGTGGTGTCGCGACCTCTGCGCTGGAGATGAGCCAGAACGCATCGCGTCAGCGCTGGACCTTCGGCGACAGCGAGAACAAGCTGCGCGAGATCATGGCCGACATCCACGACGCCGCGTTCCGGGCCGCCGAGAAGTACGACGTTCCCGGGGACTACGTCACCGGCGCGAACATCGCCGGCTTCCAGCGGGTCGCGACGGCGATGCTGGCTCAGGGCGTCATCTGAGTCTCTCCTCTGCCTGCTCGCCGAGGCCCCCTCTGGTTATCCGCGCCCCCTCTGAGGCGCGTCATCCAAAGGGGGCCTCGGCGCTCAGGAGGGGCCCCGGCGCAGGTGGACGGGCTCACGCCGGATGGTCATCCGCGTGCCGCGCCAGCGAACGCCCATAGCGCTCGGTGAGCTGCACCATGACATCCGGGGTGTCGCGGTCCACGCCGAACACGTAGCCGGGGAAGTCCAGTTCGCGCTGCGCCGCCCAGATCTCCTCGTGCTTGTCCGGGGACAGCAGGAGCAGCGGATCACCGACCGCCACCCAGCCGATCGGGACGACCGTGTCCTCCGGGAGCGTCGTGCGCAGGTGCACGACCGCGTTGATGCGCACCTCGGCGCGGGCGCCGATCTTGGCACCGTTGAACACCCGCGTTCCGGTCGCGAGGAACACCTCGTCGCCGATCACCGCACCGGACACGGATGCCCCAGGGCCGATCAGCACGTGATCGCCGATGTGCACGGGGTTCGCCGAGCTGGCGCGCACGATCGCGTTCTCCATCACGATGACGTTCTCGCCGAGGGTGATCGGCCCGCCCTCCGCCGTGATGACGGCGCCGTGCAGCACCTGGCAGTCCGCTCCGATCTCCACATCACCGGAGATGACGGCGGTGGGCGCGATGACGGCGGTCTCGTGGATCCGGGGCCGAGCCCCGAGGTGCTCGTACAGCATGCGGTCATGCTAGCGCTGCCGACGAGCCGGCGCACCCGCACCGCTCAGGCGGAGCGTCGCGCCTCGAGGAGATGCCTCGAGGAGTGCGCGACGAACGGACCGTCGTGCTCGATCAGCTCGTGCAGGTCGCGGAGCCGATCGCGGTAGCGCTCCACGGTGAAGTCGGGCACCCACCAGACGAGCTTGCGCAGCAGGTAGACCACGGCCGCGACGTCACGGATCTCGATGCGCAGGGTCGAGCGGCGCACATCGACGATCTCGAGTCCCGCAGCCTGGGCGGCCTCGATCTCGTCGTCGGGGTGACGCCCTCGTCGCTGCTCCGGCAACGGGCCGAGGAAGAACTCGATCAGCTCGAACCCGCTCGCCGGTCCCACATGCTGGGCGAGATAGGTTCCGCCGACGCACAGCACCCGTGCGATCTCGGCCCAGCGCGGGGCGACAGGATGCCGACTGGTGACGAGGTCGAACGCGCCGTCGGCGAACGGCAACGGGTCGTCCTGTCCTGTGCGCACCACGACGACTCCGCGCGGGTGCAGCAGCGACGTGGCCTTCGCGGCGTTCGGGGGCCAGGACTCCGTCGCGACCGCGATCGGCGGGAAGGTCTGCGCCTCGGCCAGCACTTCGCCACCACCGGTGTCGAGGTCGAGCGATGCGGATGCCGTGGCCAGTCGCTCGGCGAGGAGCCCGGCATAGCCCCACGGCGGGCGCTCCTCGCTCGCGCGCCCCTGGAGCCAGTCGAAATCCCACCCCGTGACGTCGGCTTCGGAGCCCAGGGCGATCAGTTCATCGAAATCAGCCATACGAACCAGTCTCCCCGTACGGCATCCTCGACGCAGCCGTCACGACGCGGCGGCCTTCGCGGGCTCGGGGAACAGCGCCGTGAACAGCTGGTCGACCCACTCCAGCAGCCCCGCGTCCGTCGGCGGCTCGCCACCCGGGCGCGGCAGCGGCACGACCAGTGCCTCTCCCCCGCCGACGAGCTTCGCCGCGGGGTACAGCCGCTGCAGCCGCACCTTCATCGAATCCTCGAGACGTGCGGGCGCCACGCGGAGGTTCGAGCCCATCGCCACGACGTCCGCGAGACCGGCACGTGCCGCACGCCGACGCAGGCGAGCGATGGCGACCAGCCCCTCCACTTCTTCGGGCGGGGTGCCGTAACGATCGGTGAGCTCTTCGATCACGAGATCGATCGCGTCATCCTTCGCGGTCGCGGCCGCCGCGGCGGAGAGCTTCTGGTACGCCTCGAGACGCAGGCGCTCGCTGTCGATGTAGGTCTCGGGGATGCGGGCATCCACCGGCAGCTCCATCCGCAGCTCGTTGCCGGTCTCGACGTCCTCGCCGCGGAACGTCGCGACCGCCTCACCGACCATGCGCAGATACAGATCGAACCCGACCCCGGCGATGTGCCCCGCCTGCTCGCCGCCGAGCATGTTGCCCGCGCCGCGCAGTTCGAGGTCCTTCAGCGCCACCTGCATGCCGCTGCCGAGATCATTGTTGACCGCGATCGTCTGCAGGCGGTCGGCCGCCGTCTCGGAGAGCGGCTTCGAGTCGTCGTACAGGAAGTACGCGTATGCCCGCTCGCGTCCTCGGCCCACGCGTCCACGCAACTGGTGCAGCTGGCTGAGGCCGTACTTGTCGGCCTTGTCGATGATGATCGTGTTCGCGTTCGAGATGTCCAGCCCGGTCTCGACGATCGTCGTCGACACGAGCACGTCGAACTTGCGCTCCCAGAAGTCGTCGACGACCTGCTCGAGCTGGTGCTCGCCCATCTGACCGTGGGCCACGGCGATGCGCGCCTCCGGCACCAGCTCCGCCAGCTCCGAGGCCACGCGCTGGATCGACTGCACGCGGTTGTGCACGAAGAACACCTGGCCCTCGCGCAGGATCTCGCGCCGGATCGCCGCGGCCATCTGCTTGTCGCTGCGCGGGCCGACGAACGAGAGGATCGGATGCCGGTCCTCCGGCGGCGTCGCGAGCGTCGACATCTCACGGATGCCGGTGACCGCCATCTCGAGCGTACGTGGGATGGGCGTCGCGCTCATCGCGAGGATGTCGACGTTCGTCTTCAGCTTCTTCAGCTTGTCCTTGTGCTCGACGCCGAACCGCTGCTCCTCATCGATGATGAGCAGCCCGAGGTCCTTGAACATGACCTGATCCGTGAGGATGCGGTGCGTGCCGATGACCATGTCGACCGACCCGTCGAGCAGCCCCTCGAGCGTGAGTCGCGCGTCCTTGTCGGTCTGGAACCGCGACAGCGACCTGACCTTCACCGGGAACCCGGCGAAGCGCTCGGAGAAGGTCTCGAAATGCTGCTTGACCAGCAGCGTCGTGGGGACGAGCATCGCGACCTGCTTGCCGTCCTGGATCGCCTTGAACGCCGCGCGCACCGCGACCTCGGTCTTGCCGAAGCCCACATCGCCCGACAGCAGCCGGTCCATCGGGATCGGCCGTTCCATGTCGGCCTTGATCTCGTCGATGGTCTGCAGCTGGTCGGGGGTCTCGGCGAACGGGAACGCCTCTTCCAACTCTCGTTGCCACGGGGTGTCCGGCCCGAACGCGTGGCCCTTCGCCGACATGCGCGCCGAGTACAGCTTCACGAGTTCGACGGCGATGTCGCGCACGGCGCGACGCGCCTTGCCCTTGGCAGCCGACCAGTCGCTGCCGCCCATCTTCGAGAGCGTCGGTGCCTCTCCTCCGACGTACTTCGAGAGCAGATCGAGCTGGTCCGTGGGCACGTACAGCTTGTCGCCGGGGTATCCGCGCTTGGACGGCGCGTACTCCAGCACCAGGTAGTCGCGCGTGGTCTTCGTGGCGTTGCGCCCGCCGGTGGACACCTCGCGCTGCGTCATCTCGACGAACTTCGCGATGCCGTGCGTCGAGTGCACGACGTAGTCGCCGTTCTTGAGCTGCAGCGGATCGACGACGTTCTTGCGGCGAGACGCGAGCTTCTTCACGATGCGCTGATCGCCGCCGATCGTGCGGCCGTAGAACTCGTTGTCGGTGAGGACCGCGAGCTTCGCCTCCGGCACCTGGAAGCCCGACTCGAGGGCGCCGAGCACGAGCGTCGCGACACCGGGCTCCGGCGCGTCGGGGAGGGATTCCACGACGCGTGCCGCGAGGCCGCGGTCGGAGAGCACGTCTCTCGCGCGGTCAACCAGGCCGGCCCCGGATGCCACGACCACGACCCGCCATCCGTCGGCGAGCCTGCCGTCGACGAAGTCGATCGCGCCGTCGACGTTCCCGTGGAACGAGGGGATGATCGAGGCGTCGATGTTCGCCGCATCGTCGTCATCGGTCGCGAACGGGCTGAATCGCCACCAGACGCCGTGGCGTTCGCGCACGATCTCACGCAGCCGCGCGACGCTGACGAAGTCTCCGGCGCCGAGGTCGATGGGCGCGGAGGCGCCCGAGGTCGCGGCGCTCCAGGCGGCATCGAGGAACTCGCGGTTCGTCTCGCCGAGGCTCTGCGCTCTGGCGCTCGATCGCTCGGGGTCGACGAGCGCGACGGCGGTGCCCTCGGGGAAGTACTCGGCGAGCGCCTTGAGCGGACCGGACACCGCGGGCAGCAGCGACTCCATCCCCTCGACAGGAATGCCCTCCGCCATCTTCTCCAGCATCCCGGCGATCGCGGGGAATCCGGAGATCAGCGAGCGCGCACGCTCGCGCACGTCGGCGGTGAGCAGCAGCTCCCTGGTCGCCGGCAGCTCGACGCGGTCGACGTCGCCGGGGAGCGAGCGCTGATCCGCCACGGAGAAGGCGCGGATCTGGTCGATCTCGTCGCCGAAGAACTCGACGCGGTACGGATGCTCGGACGTCGGTGGGAAGACGTCGAGGATGCCCCCGCGCACGGCGAACTCGCCGCGGCGCGAGACCATGTCGACGCGGGAATAGGCGCGCTCGACGAGCTGCTCGACGGCGTCGTCGAGCTCGAGGTCTCTCCCGCCCAGCACGAGGGAGAGCGGCGCGGTGTCCCCCAGATTGGCGGCGATCGGCTGCAGCGCAGCGCGCACCGAGGCGACAACGATGAGGGGACGCTCGCCGGACCACGTGGTGATGCGGCGAAGCGTGTCGAGGCGCCGGCCGACCGTGTCGGGACTCGGGCTGAGCCGCTCATGCGGCAGGGTCTCCCATGCGGGGAAGCTGAGGATCTCGGCATCCGGCACATAGGAGTCGAGAGCCGCCGCGAGCGATTCCGCGCGACGACCGGTCGGCGCGACCACGAGCAGGGATGCCGGATGCCCCGAACCGGCGCGTTTGTCGAGCAGCCCCGCGATCGTCGGAGCGTCGAGCCCGTCGACGAGTCCGAGATCGGCATCGGTCTGCGCCCAGGTGAGGGCGTCGTGGTACAGAGACGCCTCTTCCAAGGCGCGCAGAATCCCGGGAACAGTCACCTGATGAGTGTAATGCGCGCCTCTGACATCCGGCCGGGGTGCGTTCGCCGACGGGCCGCACGCCGTAGGATTCCGTGATGGAACCCGTCACTCTCCGCACCGACCGCCTTGTCCTCCGCCCGCCGACGACGGATGACGTCGACGCGATCACGGCCGCGTGCCAGGACCCCGAGATTCCCCGATGGACGACGGTTCCGAGCCCGTACACGCGTGAGAACGGCGAGGGCTTCGTGACGCTGGTGGCCCAGTGGTGGGCATCGGGTGAGGAGACCGTCTGGGCCGTCTTCCACGACGACGTGCTCATCGGCATGATCGGTCTGCACCACATCGCGCCGCACGCGGGCGGCGGCTCGGCGGAGCTCGGCTACTGGGCCACGGCGCATGCGCGCGGGCAGGGCTTCATGGTCGAGGCCGGTCGCGCGGTGATCGACTGGGGGTTCGCCGAGTCGGATCTCGCGCGCATCCATTGGCAGGCCGTCGCAGGTAACGTGCCCTCGGCCCGCACTGCGCGTGCGCTGGGGTTCCGTTACGAGGGACTCCAGCGGCAGGCGCTCACGAGCCCGCGCGGCCGCGACGACGGCTGGGTCGCCGGCCTGCTCGCAACCGACGATCGCACCCCTGTCGCGTGGCCCGTGCTGGAGTGACGTCGACCGAGAAGGCGTCTGCAGCATGAGAAGGCCGTTGCTGAGTCCAGTCTCATGCTGCAGATCGATTCTCGTCGACTCCTGCGCGTGTCGGACGCGGGTGGCAGGATGAGGACATGCCGGAGATGCCTGAGGTGCAGGGGCTGGTCGCGTTCCTCGGCGAGCGCGCGGTCGGCCGGACCATCACGCGCACGAGCGTGGGCGCCATCGCGGCGCTGAAGACCTTCGATCCGCCGAACACCGCGTTGCACGGCGCAGAGATCACGGCATCGGCTCGCCGTGGCAAGTTCATCGTGCTGTCGTGCGGAGACGATCTCCATCTCGTGTTCCATCTCGCGAAGGCCGGCTGGCTGCGCTGGTACGAGATGCTCCCGACGACGCTGATCAAACCCGGAAAATCGCCGATCGCCCTGCGCGTCGCGCTGAATGACGACAGCGGTTTCGATCTCACGGAAGCAGGGACGAAGAAGTCGCTCGCCGTCTACGTCGTGCGCGATCCTGAAGAGGTGCCGGGCATCGCGCGGCTCGGCCCCGATCCCCTGGAAGACGCTTTCGATCGCGATGCGTTCGCCGCTCTGCTGGAAGGCCGGCGGATGCAGATCAAGGGCCTGCTGCGCGATCAATCCGTCATCGCCGGCATCGGCAACGCCTACTCCGACGAGATCCTGCACGCCGCGCGCATGTCGCCGTATGCGATCGCCGGCACCCTCGACGAGCAAGAGGTCGACCGCCTGTATTCGGCGATGCGCACGACGCTGACGGATGCCGTGGCCGAGGCTGCAGGCAAACCACCTGCAGACCTCAAGGATGCCAAGCGCCGCGGCATGCAGGTGCACGCGCGTCGAGGCGAGCCGTGCCCCGTGTGCGGCGACACCGTGCGCAGCGTTTTCTTCGCCGACAGGTCGCTGGAATACTGCCCCACCTGCCAGACCGGCGGCAAGCCGCTCGCCGACCGTCGGCTGTCCCGACTGTTGAAGTAGACGCGCACGGTCACGGAATGAAATGCGCGTGCATACGTTGACTACACTGAGCATCAACGTGCTCCGGGGTCGGTGTGAATCCGAACCGGCGGTGACAGTCCGCGAGCGTCGAGGGAAACCGAGATGCCGATCCGGTGGAATTCCGGTACCGACGGTGATGTGAGACCGAGTTCTCACTAGTCCGGAAGGGAGGCAGCACGATGCGCGAGAGCGCGCCGTCTGTCATCCCCGGAGCGAGAGCAGAAGGACGACGGATGGCAGTGCACGAGGCGGAACGCCGCGCGATGACGCGTGCGCTCGAGCTCGCCACGCGCGGACCCCGCGGGGCCAACCCTCAGGTGGGCGCCGTCATCCTGTCCCCCTCGGGCGAGATCATCGCCGAGGGCTGGCATCACGGAGCCGGCACGCCGCACGCCGAAGTCGATGCACTGTCGAAGCTCGACGGAGACGCCGCACGCGGCGCGACGGCCGTCGTCACTCTTGAACCGTGCAATCACACCGGCCGCACCGGACCGTGCGCCGTCGCGCTCATCGAGGCCGGCATCTCACGGGTGGTCTACGCGCTCGACGATCCCGGTGCGGTCTCCGGCGGCGGCTCCGAGCGTCTTCGCAGCGCTGGCGTCGAGGTCGAGGCCGGCGAGCAGGCCGACGGCGCCCGAGCACTCATCTCGGACTGGCTGACCGCGCAGCGCCTCGGGCGCCCGCAGATCATCGTGAAGTGGGCGCAGAGCCTCGACGGCCGCGCCGCGGCGGCCGACGGATCGAGCCAGTGGATCACCGGACCCGCCGCCCGCGCCGATGTGCACCGTCGTCGGGCTGCGGCCGACGCGATCATCGTCGGCACCGGCACGGTACTCGCAGATGATCCCGCTCTCACCGCCCGAGACGGGGACGCGCTGTACGAGCACCAGCCGATCCCCGTGGTGATCGGCTCGCGCGAGACACCGGCGGATGCCGCGCTGCGGCGCCACCCGAAAGAGTCGGTGTTCTACGCGACCCATGACCTGCACTCCGTCGTCGCCGATCTGCACGGGCGCGGCATCCAGCGCGCATTCGTCGAGGGCGGTCCGACTCTGGCCAGCGCGTTCATCGCGGCAGGACTGGCAGACCGCGTGCTCGCCTACATCGCCCCGGTGCTGCTGGGCGGCGGCCGTCTCGCGCTCACCGAGATCGGGGTGCCGACGATCGACGCCGCACGACGTCTGCACGTCGAGGAGTGGGTGCCGCTCGGCGCGGACCTGCTGGCGGTCGCCGGATTCGAAGAAGACAAAGAGGGGGTCCGCTGATGTTCACCGGAATCATCGAGGAGATCGGCGAGATCACCGCCATCGCGCCGGCCGGCGACGGATGGCGGCTGACGGTGCGTGCGCCGAAGGCTGCGCAGGACGCCGTGCACGGCGAGTCGATCGCCGTCTCCGGCGTGTGCCTGACCGTGGTCGCCTCCACGCCTGACACCTTCGACGCGGACGTCATGAAGCAGACGCTCGACGTGTCGGCTCTGGCGACGGCATCCGTCGGCACCCGCGTCAACATCGAGAAGGCCATGCCCGTCGGAGCGCGACTCGGGGGTCACATCGTGCAGGGCCACGTCGACGGGGTCGGCGAGGTCGTCGACGTGCGCCCCGGCGACGCGTGGAGCGTGCTGCGCATCAACCTGCCGGCAGATCTCGCGCCGCTCGTCGTCGACAAGGGCTCCATCTCCGTCGACGGCACCTCCCTGACCGTCAGCGCCGTGAGCGAGCCGTCCGCCGCACAGGCCTGGTTCGAGATCTCCCTGATCCCCGAGACCCTCGTCGCCACCACTCTCGGATCCCGTGCGGTCGGCGATCGCGTCAATCTTGAAACCGACATCCTCGCCCGTCATGTCGAGCGCCTGCTCGCCTTCCGGGCTGTCTCGGAAGGAGGCTCGCGATGAGCCTTGCCACCATCGAAGAAGCCCTCGAGTCGCTGCGCGCCGGTCGTCCGGTCATCGTCGCCGACGACGAGAACCGCGAGAACGAGGGCGACGTGATCCTCTCGGCCGAACTCGCCACGCCCGAATGGGTCGCGTGGACGGTGCGCTGGTCGTCCGGATTCATCTGTGCACCGATGCCCGCCGACCTGGCCGACAGCCTCAACCTGCCGCCCATGGTGGAGGCCAATGAGGACGCCCGCTCGACCGCCTACACGGTGAGCGTGGATGCTGCGGAGGGCGTCACCACCGGCATCAGCGCATCCGACCGCGCGCACACGCTGAACGTGCTGGCCGACCCGGCATCGACCGCGACGAGTGTGATCCGCCCCGGGCATGTTCTGCCGCTGCGGGCCGTCGACGGCGGCGTACGCGAGCGCAGCGGGCACACCGAGGCGGCTGTCGACCTGATGAAGTTGGCGGGTCTGCAGCCGGTCGGCGCGATCGCGGAGGTCGTCGCGGAGGACGGCAGCATGATGCGTCTGCCCGGTCTGAAGGAGCTCGGCGCACGCGACGGCGTGCCCGTGATCACGATCGAGCAGCTCATCGCGCACCTGAACGAGATCGACCCGCAGGACGGTCCGGTCGTATCCTCCCGCGCAGGCAAGCGGCGGGTGAGCCTGCGGGCCGACGCGACGGTTCCCACCGATCACGGCACCTTCCGCTTCCTCGCCTACAAGGATCGTGTCACCGGCACCGATCACATCGCCGTCGTCTCCGGCGAGCTCGGCGAGACCGCGCTGGTCCGTGTGCATTCGGAATGCCTGACCGGCGAGGCGTTCGGATCGCTCAAGTGCGAATGCGGGCCTCAGCTCGACGCCGCGCTCGACGCGATCGAGCAGGAGGGCGGCGTCGTCATCTACATGCGCGGGCACGAGGGCCGAGGCATCGGCCTGATCAACAAGCTCCGTGCCTACAGCCTGCAGGAGGAAGGGCTCGACACGGTCGACGCGAATCTCGCCCTCGGGCTGCCGGCGGATGCCCGTGAGTACGCCGCGGCCGCCGGCATCCTCAGCGACCTCGGCATCTCGAAGGTGCGCCTGCTGACCAACAACACCGACAAGGTGAAGCAGCTGCGCGAGCTCGGACTCGACGTCGCCGAGCAGGTGCCGCTGATCGTCGGCGTAGGGCCGAACAACCACCAGTACCTCGAGACCAAGCGCGATCGCATGGGCCACATCATCGGCGAGGCCGAGCTGGCCGAGGCCCTCGCCCACGGAAAGGACAAGGCATGAGCGGCGCAGGAGCCCCCGCACCCGGCGAGCAGATCGACGCGACCGGACTGAACGTCGTCATCATCGCCGGCACCTGGCACGAGGTCATCACGAACGGGATGATCGCGGGCGCGGAGCGCGTACTCAACGCCGCCCACGCGACTCATCGGCTCGTGCGGGTGCCCGGCTCGTTCGAGCTCGCCGTCGCCGCACAGGCCGCCTTCGCAGGCGGGGCGGATGCCGTGGTCGCCCTCGGTGTCATCGTCAGGGGCGGCACCCCGCACTTCGAGTACGTCTCGTCGGCGACCACCGACGGCCTCACCCGAGTGGCGCTGGACGCGGGCAAGCCGGTCGGCTTCGGGGTACTGACCGTGGACGACGAGCAGCAGGGACTCGATCGCGCCGGCATCGAGGGGTCCAAGGAGGACAAGGGCGCCGAGGCTGCGGATGCCGCACTGCGCACTGCTCTGGTGATTCGCGAGCTGCGCGGCTGAGGTTCGCCTTCCTGGCGGTCCCGCACGGACGGGGCTAGCGTGTCGGGCATGGAGACTCTGCGTCTGGTCGTCGTTCTCATCCACCTCATCGGCTTCGCCGTGCTGTTCGGGTCCTGGGCCGTCCAGGCCTTCGGCGGCCAGAAGCAGTTCGGCAAGATCATGGAGTACGGACTGCTCATCGCCGGAGTCGCCGGACTCGCACTCGCTGCGCCATGGGGTCTGCCGGAAGACGCCGAGCCGAACTACATCAAGATCGGCACCAAGCTCGTCATTCTGGTGGCGATCGGCGCCCTGGTCGGCTCCGGGCTGAGCCGGCAGAAGCGCGGAGCGTCGGTCGCGCCGGCGGTGTTCTGGCTCGTCGGCATTCTGACGGTGACGAACGCCGCGATCGCTCTGCTCTGGCGCTGAGTCGCGCTAGTGCGACGCGCGCGGGGGTGCGGTGCTCCCGCGCACCACGAGTTCGGTGCTGACCAGCGGCGTCTGAACGTGCTCTCCGCTGTCGAGTTCAGCGAGCAGCGCATCGACCGCGAGTGCACCGACCTTCTCGGGATGCTGCTGCACGGTCGTCAAGGGCGGCCACAGCTGCGCGGCATCAGGCAGTCCGTCGAAGCCGACGACGCTGACGTCTCCGGGGATGTCCCGTCCGCTCTCGCGGAACGCGCGGACGACCCCGATCGCCATCTGGTCGTTCGCGGCGAACACTGCCGTGACCGATCCGATCGTGCGCAGGCGCACGCCCGCCTGATATCCGGATGCCGCTGACCAGTCTCCCGACAGCACCTCCGGAATCTCCCTGCCGCGCGACTCCAGCGTCGTCCGCCACGATTCGCGTCGCCTTTCGGCGGAGTACGACTTGGCAGGGCCCGTGACGTGCCACACCGTCTCGTGGCCGAGATCGAGCAGGTGCTCGGTCGCCAGCCTCGCGCCCTGCGCCTGGTCCGTGTCGACGAACGGATGGCTCGTGCCACGATTCGAGTCCACGAACACCACGGGCAGCCCCTGGGGCATCTCGACCTCGGCCTCATCGAGCTGGTGGGCCTCGATCACGATGATGATGCCGTCCACCGCGTGCTCCTCGATCCTGCGGAAGGCGCCGGCCACGGTCTCCCGTGCGCTCGATTCCACCGGGATCAATGTCAACGCGTACCCCATCTCGGCGGCTCTGACGGCGATCGCGTCGAGTGTGCGCTGATTGCCGTAGGAGCTGAACGAGAACATGATGACGCCGATGGCGCGGAATCGTCCCGACCGCAGCGCCCTGGCGGCACTGTTCGGACGATATCCGAGGCTCTGCATCGCCTTCTCGACACGCGTCCTCGTCTCGGCGCCGACATAACCGCGGGCGTTGACGACGCGTGAGACGGTCTGGCCGGACACGCCGGCCTCGCGCGCGACATCCTCCATGGACGGCTCTCTCCGCCGTTGCGGTGCTGCCGATGACTCAGAGGACACGATGACCAATCCATTCATGTGTTGACGTTGACACACTAGCAGTCGATCGCATATGTTGACGTTGACACATCGCGCTGCATGCGCACTACCAAGAGAAGGTCTCGTCGATGACGACTGATTTCACTGCGACGCTCGGACGCTCCGGCATCCGGCGTCGTGAGAAGCGCGACTGGAGAGGATGGGCCTTCGTCGGCCCGTTCATGGTCGTGTTCGCCCTCGTTTTCCTCACGCCGCTCGCCTACGCGATGTACTTGAGCTTCTTTCAGGAGAAGCTCATCGGCGGCACGGCGTTCGTCGGGCTCGACAACTACGTGCGCGCCCTCACCGACCCGCAGTTCTGGGAGGCGTTCGGCCGGGTCCTGATCTTCCTCGTCATCCAGGTGCCCATCATGCTCGTGCTCGCTCTCGGAGCAGCGCTCGCGCTCGACAGCGCACGCCTGCGCGGCGCGTCGTTCTTCCGCATCCTGATCTTCCTGCCGTATGCGGTCCCGGCCGTCGTCGCCGTACTGATGTGGGGCTACATCTACGGCGACCAGTTCGGACTCACCGCGAATTTCAACGATCTCCTCGGATTCGAGGCGCTGACGCCGTTCGCGAAGGAATGGATGCTGGTCTCGATCGGCAACATCGTCACGTGGGAGTTCGTCGGCTACAACATGCTGATCTTCTACTCCTCGCTCAAGACCATCCCCACCGACATGTACGAGGCCGCCTCCCTCGACGGCGCAGGCGCGTGGCGCACGATCTTCTCGATCAAGATCCCGTCGGTGCGCGGCGCTCTCGTGATCGCCAGCATCTTCTCGATCATCGGCAGCTTCCAGCTCTTCAACGAGCCCAACATCCTGCGCCCTCTCGCGCCGAATGTGATCACCACCTACTTCACGCCCAACATGTACGCGTACAACCTGTCGTTCGCGGGCCAGCAGTTCAACTACGCCGCAACGATCGCGATCATCATGGGCATCATCACCGCCGTGATCGCCTACGTCGTGCAGCTGCGCGGCTCGAAGACGGAGGTGCGCTGAGATGGCGCTCGCATTCCACCGCCAGGCGACCAAGCGCCACGACCCGATGAACCCGCGCAACTCGAACACGCTTCTGATCGTGATGATCGTCTATGCGCTGTACACACTGGTTCCGCTGGTGTGGCTGCTGTTCAGCTCGACCAAGACCCAGGCCGGACTGTTCTCCTCCTTCGGACTGTGGTTCTCCGACGACTTCGCCTTCTTCGACAACCTCGTGGCGACGTTCTCATACCGCGACGGGATCTTCCTCCGCTGGCTCGGCAACACGCTGCTCTACGTCGTGGTCGGTGCGGGCGGCGCGACGCTGCTCGCGACGATGGCCGGATACGGTCTCGCGAAGTACCGCTTCCCCGGCCGTCGCGCGGTGTTCGCCGTCGTCCTCGGAGCCGTGGCCGTGCCCGGCACTGCGCTCGCGGTGCCCACGTTCCTGCTGTTCAGCGAGCTCGGCCTGACGAACACACCGTGGGCGGTGATCATTCCCTCGCTCATCAGCCCCTTCGGTCTGTATCTCATCTGGGTGTTCGCCACGGAATCGGTGCCCACCGAGTTGCTCGAAGCCGCCCGTATCGACGGCGCAGGTGAGTTCCGCACCTTCTTCACCATCTCGATGCGCCTGCTCGCGCCCGGCATCGTCACGGTCGCCCTGTTCACGGTGGTCGCGACGTGGAACAACTACTTCCTGCCGCTGATCATGCTCTCCGACCCGGACTGGTATCCGCTGACCGTCGGACTCAACCAGTGGAGCAACCAGGCCATCGGAGCGGGCTCTCAGCCGATCTACAACCTCGTGATCATGGGCTCGCTGCTCACGATCATCCCGATCGTCATCGCCTTCCTTCTCCTGCAGCGCTTCTGGCAGTCCGGTCTCACCGCCGGAAGCGTCAAGCAGTGACGTCGCTCCCCTGCATCCGCACCTTCCCGAACACCTCGAGCACCACCCCGAAAGGAACACAGCAATGAAGCACATTCCCTCAACCGCGACTCGTCGCGCACTCACGGCACTCGCCGCAGGAACCGTGGCCGCCATCGCGCTGGCCGGCTGCAGCGCCGGCGCCGACGACGGCGGCTCGGAGAGCGCAGGCGACGGATCGTTCGATTCGATCGAGGCGGCACTCGAGACCGGCGGCGAGATCACCTATTGGTCGTGGACCCCGTCTGCCGAGGCGCAGGTCGCCGCATTCGAGGAGGCCTATCCGAACGTGAAGGTCAACCTCGTCAACGCGGGCACGAACAACGAGGAGTACACCAAGCTGCAGAACGCCATCAAAGCAGGCTCCGGCGCGCCGGATGTCGTGCAGGTGGAGTACTACGCCTTCCCGCAGTTCGCTCTGACCGATGCGTTCGTCGACCTCTCCCAGTACGGCTTCGGCGACTTCGAGGACGACTACACGGCTTCCACCTGGAACTCCGTCACCGACGGCGACGCCATCTACGGACTCCCGCAGGACTCCGGCCCCATGGCGCTCTTCTACAACAAGACCGTCTTCGACGCCGCAGGCGTCGCGGTGCCGACCACGTGGGACGAGTACTACGAGGCGGCCAAGGCGATCCATGCCGCAGACCCGAACGCCTACATCACCAACGACATCGGTGACGCGGGTTTCGCCACGAGCATGATCTGGCAGGCCGGCGGGCAGCCGTTCACCACCTCAGGAACGGACGTCACGCTCGACCTTCAGGACGACGGCTCGAAGAAGTGGGCCGACAACTGGAACCGCCTCGTCGAGGAGGACCTGCTGGCCCCGTACGGGAGCTGGAGCGACGAATGGTTCCGCGGACTCGGCGACGGCAGCCTCGCCACGCTCGTGATCGGCGCCTGGATGCCGGGCAATCTGATCTCGGGCGCACCGGACGGTTCCGGCGACTGGCGTGTCGCCCCCATGCCCACGTACGACGGAACCGCCGCCACCGCCGAGAACGGCGGAGGCGGCCAGGCCGTCACGAAGCAGAGCGAGAACCCCGAGCTCGCGGCCGGATTCCTGTGGTGGCTGAACAACAGCGAGGAGAGCATCTCGACGTTCCTCGAATCGGGTGGCTTCCCGTCGACGACCGCCGAGCTATCGAGCGAGGAGTTCCTCAGCGACGCCCCCGAGTACTTCGGCGGGCAGAAGATCAACGAAGTGCTCGCCGCCGCGGCGGACGACGTGGTCGAAGGCTGGAACTACCTGCCCTACCAGGTGTACGCGAACAGCATCTTCGGCGACACCGTCGGTCAGTCGTACCAGAACGGCACCGACCTCAATGAAGGTCTCACCGCCTGGCAGGACGCGCTGGTCGAGTACGGCGACAGCCAGGGCTTCAGCGTCAACAAGTGACCGCAGTCGGGCCGGGCGGGCTCTACCATCCCGCCCGGCCCCTTTCATCGAAAGCGCAGTACGTGAGCACCTTCTCCATCGGCGAAACCGACTTCCTCCGTGACGGGCGGCCCCATCAGATCATCTCGGGAGCGATCCACTACTTCCGCGTGCACCCGGATCAGTGGCGCGACCGCATCCGCAAGGCCCGACTGATGGGCTTGAACACGATCGAGACCTACGTCGCCTGGAACGCGCACGAACCACGACGCGGCGAGTGGGATGCCACCGGCTGGAACGATCTCGGGCGCTTCCTCGACCTGGTCAGCGCAGAGGGCATGGACGCGATCGTCCGTCCTGGGCCGTACATATGCGCGGAATGGCATAACGGAGGCCTTCCGAGCTGGCTGGCTGCCGACGAGGACACGCTCCGCACCTCCGACCCCGATTACCTGGCCGACGTCACCGGCTACCTCCGACGGGTGTACGACATCGTCGCCCCGCGGCAGATCCAGCACGGCGGCCCTGTCGTCCTCGTCCAGATCGAGAACGAGTACGGCGCATACGGCTCCGATGCGGTCTACCTCGAGGAGCTCGTGCGCGTCACGAAGGATTCCGGCATCACCGTGCCGCTGACCACCGTCGATCAGCCCGTTGACCGCATGCTCATCGACGGCAGCCTCGCGGGCCTCCACCGCACCGGATCCTTCGGCTCGCGCGTTCCCGAGCGCCTCGCCACCCTCCGCCGGCATCAGGCGACCGGGCCGCTCATGTGCTCGGAGTTCTGGGACGGCTGGTTCGACTGGTGGGGCGGCATCCATCACACCACCGGGGTCGCCGCCACCGCCGACGACCTCGATGCGCTGCTGAGCGCCGGCGCGTCCGTGAACATCTACATGTTCCACGGCGGCACGAACTTCGGCCTCACCAACGGCGCGAACCACAAGGGGCGCTACCTGCCCCTCGTGACGTCGTACGACTACGACGCCCCGCTGGACGAGGCCGGCGATCCGACCGAGAAGTACTACGCGTTGCGTGACGTGATCGCGAAGCATGCACCGGTGCCGGACGAGCTGCCGGAGCCGGGCGTCCCCGCACCATCGTTCACCGTGCCGCTGCGGCACGCTGGCGCCTGGACGGATGGCCGCACCTCCGCCGCCCCTTCCTCATCGGCGGAGCGCCCGGCGACCTTCGACGAGCTCGGGCATCTGAGCGCGCTCGTGCGCTACGACGTCGAACTGCCCGAGCTCTCCGCACCTGCGACGCTGACCGTCGATGATGTGCGCGATCTCGCCTGGGTGAGCGTGGACGGCCGGAATGTCGGCACTCTCGCGCGCACCCGCCACGATCACACCGTCTCGATCCCACCGGGTCGGACCCTCAGCATCCTCGTCGAAGACCAGGGACGCGTGAACTACGGCAGCCGTCTCGGGGAGGAGAAGGGCCTCATCGGCGTGCCGCTTCTCGACGGCGAACCGTTGCACGGCTGGCGCTCGACGCCGCTCGATGTCGCCGCGATCGCCGACGCCATCGCCGCGGACGACCTCGAGATGTCCGCAGAGCAGGATGCCCGTGCCACAGGATCGGCGTGGATCGGTGAGTTCGATCTGCCGTCAGAGACCGATCTGTTCCTCGACACGGCGAGCTGGGGCAAGGGCTACGCGTTCGTGAACGGCTTCTTCCTCGGCCGCTACTGGCGCAACGGACCTCAGCGCACGATGTACGTGCCTTCGCCGACCACGCGCAAGGGAGCGAATCGGGTCGTCGTGCTCGAACTCGAGCATCTGCGAGACGCCCACGCGCGGTTCGTTCCCGGCCTCGCACTCGGCGACCACGAAGAATGACGCGCTGCCTCGAGATCGCACAGCAGACGTTCAGGGAGGCGTAAACTCCCCCGGGTGCTCGCTTTCTCATGAGCACGACGAACGCTAGGAGATCATGAGCACCGCAGTGAAACCCGCCAACCCCCGCTCGCGGGTCATCCTCGCGAGCCTCGTCGGGACGACCATCGAGTTCTACGACTTCTACGCGTACGCGACAGCTGCGGTCCTCGTCTTCCCGATCCTCTTCTTCCCCAGCGACAACGCCACCGCGTCGCTGCTGGCGTCGTTCGCCGTCTTCGGCGCGGCGATGGTCGCACGTCCGATCGGCGCGATGGTGTTCGGCCACTTCGGCGACAGGTACGGGCGCAAGGCGACACTGGTCGCATCGCTGCTCACGATGGGCATCGCGACATTCATCATCGGCCTGCTCCCGACGTTCCAGCAGATCGGATGGGTGGCGCCTCTGCTGCTGCTCATCCTGCGTCTGGCTCAGGGATTCGCCCTCGGTGGCGAATGGTCAGGCGCCGCGCTGGTCGCGACCGAGAACGCCCCCAAGGGCAAGCGCGCCTGGTACGGGTCATTCCCACAGCTGGGCGCTCCCCTCGGCTTCATCATCGCGAACTTCATCTTCCTCGGCATCAACTGGGCGCTCCCGCACGGCGAGAACCCTTCACTGCAGTCGGAGGCCTTCCTGGCCTGGGGCTGGCGCATCCCGTTCCTGTTCTCTGCCGTCATGGTCATCATCGGCCTCTGGGTCCGGCTCAAGCTGGTCGAGTCCGACACCTTCAAGAGGGCGGAGCAGAAGGGCATCATCCGCAAGATGCCGCTTGCGACCGTCTTCCGCCACCACTGGAAGCACCTCATCCTCGGCACGTTCATCATGCTGGCCACTTACGTGCTGTTCTACCTGATGACGAACTTCACGCTCGCCTACGGCACGGCCGCGACCGACGCAGATGTGCCGGGAGGGGGCTTCGGCTACACCGACTTCGTGCTCATGCAGATCGTCGGCGTGGTCTTCTTCGGTATCTTCACCCTGCTCTCCGGCCCCGTCGCCGACGCGATCGGGCGTCGCAAGCTCCTGCTGTGGGTCACCGGAGCGATCATCGTCTTCGGTCTCACCTTCAACGTGTTCCTGATGCCGCAGATCGACCCGCAGTTCACCGGTGCGCTCACACAGGCGTTCCTCGTGTTCGGCTTCATGCTGATGGGGATCACATTCGGGCCGATGGGTGCGATGCTGCCCGAGCTGTTCCCGACGAATGTGCGCTATTCCGGTTCCGCCATCGCCTACAACGTCTCCTCGATCCTCGGTGCAGCGATCGCACCTCTCATCGCCCTGAAGCTGTGGGAGTTCGCGGGCGGCGAGCCGTGGCTCGTCGGACTGTACCTGTCGGCGATGGGCGTGCTCACTTTCATCGCTCTGATCCTGACGAAGGAGACGAAGGATAACGACTACGAAGACGACCTCGGACTCGCTGCCGCCGTCGAACTGTAGTCGCCGCCTGTCAGTAGCGCGCGAACAGCCTCTGCTGCGCGCCGTCGAGCACCATCGAGCCGCCATAGGGCACGATCCACTGCGGCCGGGTGTGCCCGAAGGGCACTCCGACGCAGACCACGGCATCCGCGTTGTACCGCCCGACGGTCTCGAGCACGACATCGCGCTGCGCGTCGCGGAGCACCTGCGCCTCGCTCTCGGACGGGTGGAACTCGAAGTCGCTCACCGGCGGTCGTGCGACGATCACTCCGGCAGCAGCCGCGAGGATGCCGCGCTCGCCCATCCCCCGCAGCCAGCGCCCGACCCAGCCTGCCGGCGGACGCTCTTCGCTCGTCTCCAGGATCAGGATCGCGCCCTCGAGATCGGATGCCGCGGGCAGACGATCCGCGAATGCCAGGCCGTCGAGCACCTCGAGGCATCCACCCCACGTGCGCCCTTCCACGCGCTTCGCCGGTCCCGACCATGTCCACGGCTCGGTCGGCCGACGATCGCCGTACTCGACAAGCGCACGGGGGTCCTCCCAGCGGCGGCCGACGTCCTCCGACTCCCCCGGCTCGGTGAGCTCGAGTTCTCCGCCGTCGAGCAGCGCCGTCCGCAGGGACAGCAGATGGACATCGTCGACGGCCGGGCCAGGGCCGAGATGCACCGCGGTCGAGCCGCCATAGAAGCTCGGCACGCCGTGCCGCCACAGCCAGTTGTGGATGTTCGTGTTGTCGCTGTATCCCAGGAAGGGCTTGGGGTCGGCCTGCGCGAGTGCAGCATCCAGGTGCGGGACGACGAATATCTGATCGTCACCGCCGATCGTCGCCAGGATCGCGCGGATGCCGGGATCCGCGAACGCCGCGTTCACATCGACCGCGCGCGCCTCCGCGCTCGCACCGAGCTCGCGGGTGGTCGGGTACTCGACGGGGATGAGACCCGTCAGCTCCGTGAGTCTGCGCAGCGCCTGCTCGTGCAATGCGGGCGCGACGGCCGGGGCGGCGAACGACGGAGACAGGATGGCGACGCGATCACCGGGGACGAGCTTCGAGGTCATCGCTCCATTGTGTCGGACCGTGAGGATTCGACCACGTGCGTCAATCTGGGTTGACACGTTCCAGTCGTCAATATATGTTGACATGTATGAGCATTCCGACCGCACAAGCACTCGACCCGCAGGGCGAACCGATCGCCGAACTGCACCGGCTCACCGAGCTCCGACGCGAGTTGTCACGCTTCGAGGAGTCGCAGGTGCGACGCGCACGCAACGCCGGATATTCGTGGCAGGCGATCGCGAGCGCCCTGGGCATGACGAAGCAGGCCGCCCACAGGAAGTACGGTCGTAGGTAACCCCTTTTCTTCAGATCGAGGTCACACATGTCTCGTACGGCGACTGAACGCCGACGTGGACGCAACGCGCCGCAGGACGGCCCGCGCGCCACGTTCCGCCAGCTCCTGCCCTTCCTCTTCGAGCACAAGAAGACGCTGATCGTCGTCGCGATCCTCAGTGTGTTCGGTGCCGCGACCTCACTCGTGCAGCCACTGCTGGTTGGGCAGGTGATCGCAGCGGTGCAGGCGAACGAGACGCTGGGAATCCTCGTGTGGCTGCTGGTCGGCTTCGTGCTCGTCTCGTCGGTGATCTCCGGATATCAGCACTACCTGCTGCAGCGCACCGGTACCGCGGTCGTGCACTCCAGTCGTCGGCAGCTCATCGCACGCATCCTGCACCTGCCCATCCGCGAGTTCGACGCGCGCCGCACCGGCGACCTGGTGTCGCGCGTCGGCACCGACACGACCCTTCTCTACGCCGTGCTCACCCAGGGGCTGGCGGATGCTGTCGGCAGCGCCATCCTCTTCATCGGCGCCCTGATCGCGATGCTGCTCATCGACCCGATCCTTCTGCTGCTGATCGTCGTGGTCGTCGGCATCTCCCTCGCCGTCGTCGTGATGCTGAGCGGCCGCATCCGCACGGCATCCAGTGCGCAGCAGGTGAAGGTGGGAGAGCTCGCCTCCGCGGTCGAACGCGCCGTCGGCTCCATCCGCACCGTGCGCGCATCCGGTGCCACGGAGCGCGAGACGGCATCCGTCTCAGGCCTGGCCGGCGAGGCCTACGGTCTCGGCGTGCGCATCGCGAAGGTCTCGGCCCTGGTGGTGCCGATCTCCGGCGTCGCCATGCAGCTGTCGCTGCTCGCCGTACTCGGCGTCGGCGGCTTCCGCGTCGCGGCCGGCGCGATCACGATCGCCTCGCTCATCACGTTCGTGATGTTCCTGTTCATGCTGATCATGCCGCTGGCCACGACGTTCGGGGCGATCACGTCCGTTAACCAGGCGCTCGGTGCGCTGGGACGCATCCAGGAGGTGCTGGATCTTCCCACCGAGGACCAGGAGGATGCCGCCATCGCCGCGTCCATCGAGTCGCGCACTGAGACGGTCGACGCACCCGCCCTCGCGTTCCATGACGTCCGGTTCCGCTATCCGGACGCCGTCGTCGCGGCGCGCGAGGCGGCCGCGACCGAAGCACGCACCGTGCTGGTCGACGCGCATCTCGAGAGCACAGCGCCGGTGACGGATGCCGAACAGTCATCCGATCGCGAAGTTCTCCGCGGCGTGACCTTCGAGGTTCCGCGGGGGTCGCGCATCGCCCTCGTGGGCCCGAGCGGCGCGGGCAAGAGTACGGTCCTGTCGTTGATCGAGCGGTTCTACGACCCGACCGGCGGCTCGATCCGCCTCGACGGTCACGACATCCGCACCTACCCGCGGGCAGAGCTGCGCGCACGGTTCGGCTATGTCGAGCAGGACGCGCCGACGCTGGCCGGAACGCTCGCCGACAACCTGCGACTCGCCTCGCCGGATGCGACGGATGCCGACTGCGAGCGCGTGCTGCGCGCCGTGAACCTCGGCGATGTGCTCGAGCGCGGCACCCTCGGGCTCGAGACCCCGGTCGGCGAGGACGGAGTGATGCTCTCCGGCGGGGAGCGCCAGCGCCTCGCGATCGCCAGAGCTCTGCTCACCGAGGCACCGATCCTGCTGCTCGACGAATCGACCTCGTCGTTGGACGGCGTCAACGAGCAGCGCATGCGCGAGGCCATCGACGCCGTCTCCGCCGACCGCACGCTCATCGTCATCGCGCATCGCCTGTCCACCGTCGTCGACAGCGACCTGATCGTCGTACTGGAGAACGGCGAAGTGGTGGGTCAGGGCACGCACACCGAACTCATCGAGCAGGTGCCGCTGTACCGGGATCTCGCCCGCCACCAGCTGCTGGTCTAGCCTCCGCGCGAACGAAAAAACGCGATGGCAGGATGACGGGACCACTCAGCCACGGGTCTGTCCCGGTCATCCCGCCATCGCGGGCCTGGTTCCTCCGCTAGCTCGCCTGCGCGAGCCGGTAGCGCAGCGAGGCGAGCTCGGTGCGGAGCGCTGCGGGCAAGGTGTCGCCGAAGGTGTCGAAGAACTCCTCGGTGGAATCCGCTTCCTTCGTCCACGCGTCCGCATCCACGGCGAACAGCTCGTCGAGGTCCTGCTGCGGGATGTCGAGTCCGTCGAGGTTGAGATCCGACGTGAGCGGGAGGCGGCCGATGGGGCTGTCGACCGCGGACACCTCACCGCTGACGCGGCGGATGATCCAGTCGACGACGCGCGAGTTGTCGCCGAATCCCGGCCACAGGAAGCGGCCGTCCTCTCCGCGGCGGAACCAGTTCACCTGGAAGATGCGCGGTGCACGGTCGAAGCGCAGCTGCCGGCCGACCTTCAGCCAGTGCGCGAAGTAGTCGCCCATGTTGTAGCCGCAGAACGGGAGCATCGCGAACGGGTCGCGGCGCAGCTCGCCGACGGTGCCCTCCGCTGCCGCGGTGCGCTCGGAGGAGATCGTGGAGCCGAGGAACACGCCGTGCGTCCAGTCGGTCGCCTCGACGACCAGCGGGACATTCGTCGCACGCCGTCCGCCGAACAGGATGATGTCGAGAGGCACCGCCTCTTCCCAGTCGTCCGAGATCTGCGGGCACTGCGATGCGGCGACGGTGAAGCGCGAGTTCGGGTGGGCGGCGGGCCGACCCGAGTCAGGCGTCCAATCGTTGCCCTCCCAGTCGGTCAGGTGCGACGGAGGCGTGTCGGTCAGGCCTTCCCACCACACGTCACCGTCGGGGCGGAGGGCGACGTTCGTGAAGATGGTGTTGCCCCACAGCGTCTCGACCGCGGTGACGTTGGTCGATTCGCCGGTGCCGGGTGCGACGCCGAAGAATCCGGCCTCGGGGTTGATGGCCCACATGCGGCCGTCCTCACCAGGACGGATCCACGCGATGTCGTCGCCGAGCGTCTCGACCTTCCAGCCGGGGATGGTCGGGCGCAGCATGGCGAGGTTGGTCTTGCCGCACGCTGACGGGAACGCCGCCGCGACATGGTAGGCCTTGCCCTTCGGGTCGATCACGCGGATCAGCAGCATGTGCTCCGCGAGCCAGCCCTCGTCGCGGGCGATGACGGACGCGATGCGCAGTGCGAAGCACTTCTTGGCGAGGATGGCGTTGCCGCCGTAGCCCGAGCCGTAGGAGTACACCTCGAGGGTGTCGGGGAAGTGCACGATGTACTTCTCGTCGTTGCACGGCCATTCGACGTCCTGTGCGCCCGGAGCCAGCGGAGCGCCGACCGAGTGGACGGTCTTGACCCACGGCGCACCTTCGGCGATCTGCCGAGTGACGGCGTCGCCCACGCGCGTCATGATGCCGATGGACGCCACGGCGTACGCGCTGTCGGTGATCTGCACGCCGATGTGCGACAGCGGGCCCCCGACGGCTCCCATCGAGAACGGCACGACGTACATCGTGCGTCCGCGCATCGAACCCTCGAAGATCTCGTTCATCGTCTGCCGCATCTCGGCGGGATCGGCCCAGTTGTTCGTGGGGCCGGCATCCTTCTCGTGCTCCGACGCGATGAACGTGCGCGCCTCTGTGCGGGCGACGTCACTGGGGTGCGAGCGCGCCAGGTACGACCCAGGACGCCACTCGGGGTTGAGCTTGATGAGCTTGCCCTCCGAGACGAGTCCGCGCAGCAGCGCGTCGTTCTCGGCCTGCGAACCGCCGACCCAGTGCACCGATGCCGGCTTCGTGAGGGCGCGGATCTCCTCCACCCAGGCGACGAGCTCAGCCATCGCGGGGGTGTCGTAGGCGGGGACGGCGCCAAGTTCGCGCGCCGCGGAGACGGCGGGAACGCGGGGTGTGAAGGTCTCGGCCATAACCATGTCTACTCCCTCGAAGAGTCGGTGTGTATGTCCATTCTGCGCAACATCACTCGCAGATTTCGCGGATTCGGGTCGTAAGAATCACTGTTCTTTCGATATGCTCAAGGAATGAGCGGCTCCGGCATCCATCTCACGACTCTCGGCCATCGCATCCGACACCATCGCGTGGCGAAGGGCTTCACACTCGACGAGCTCGGCGCGCAGGTCGGCGTCGCCGGTTCGCAGCTGAGCCTGATCGAGAACGGCAAGCGCGAGCCCAAGCTCTCGCTCCTGCAGGCGATCGCCCAGGCCACCGCGACAGACGTCTCCGATCTCATCTCCGGCGAGCCTCCGAACCGTCGGGCGGCTCTGGAGATCGAGCTGGAGCACGCGCAGGCCAGTCCGGTGTTCCGTCAGCTGGGGGTCGCACCCGTGCGCGTCTCGAAGGGGATGCCTGACGAGACGATCGAGGCGATCCTCGGACTTCATCGCGAACTGCAGCGCCGCGAGCGCGAAGCCATCGCGACGCCCGAAGAGGCGCGACGTGCGAACACGGAGCTGAGACTGCGCATGCGGGCGCAGAACAATTACATCGGCGACATCGAGAAGCTCGCAGAGAAGCAGCTGAAGGCCGCCGGTCATGTCAGCGGCGCCCTGACCCACCGCACGGTGAGCATCATGGCGCAGAAGCTCGGCTTCGAGCTCCTCTACGTCAACGATCTGCCCCACTCCACACGCTCGGTGACGGATCTGGAGAACAGCCGCATCTACCTGCCGCCGGCCTCGATCCCCGGCGGTCACGGGCTGCGCTCGATGGCGCTTCAGGCGATGGCGCATCGCCTGCTGGGGCACACGCCGCCGACCGATTACGCCGATTTCCTGCAGCAGCGCCTGGAGATCAACTACTTCGCGGCGAGCTGCCTGGTCCCAGAGACGGCGGGCGTCGCCTTCCTGCAGCAGGCCAAGAAGGATCGCAACCTCGCTGTCGAGGATTTCCGTGACGCATTCGGAGTCACGCACGAGGCGGCGGGAATGCGGATGACGAACCTCATGACCGAGCACCTCGGCATGAAACTGCACTTCCTCCGCGTCGACGAGACGGGCGCGATCACACGGGTGTACGAGAACGACGACCTTCCGCTGCCGATGGACGTGACCGGCGCGGTCGAGGGTCAGCCGGTGTGCCGGAAGTTCCAGGCTCGCGCCGCGTTCACGCAGCAGAACCGCACGACGGAGCACCATCAGTACACCGACACCCCCTCCGGCACGTTCTGGTGCGCGACGCAGACCGGGGCCGCCAGCGACGGCGAGTTCTCGGTCACCGTGGGAGTCCCGTTCGATGACGCGCGCTGGTGGCGTGGTCGGGAGACGACAGATCGCGCCGTGTCGACCTGCCCCGATGAGGCGTGCTGCCGCCGCCCCGCCCCCGAGCTCGCGGATCGATGGAGCGCCAAGGCATGGCCGAGCGCCCGCGTGCACACGCACATGTTCTCACCGCTCCCCCGTGGCGCGTTCCCCGGAGTCGACGAGAACGAGGTCTACACGTTCCTCGCCAGGCACGCGGCGGAGTGAGCAGCAGGCACGCGGCGGAGTGAGCAGCCGGCACGCGCCCGGCGCGACGCCGGGTGCGGTCAGCCCGCGATGAAGGCCGAGTAGCGGTCGAGTGCAGCGGCGACGTCGGCATCACCGGCGGCAGCGGCTGTCAGCAGCTCGGGCACGGGGTCATCGGTGTGCCGTCCGACAGCGGTGGAGTGCCGCCAGGTGCCGACGACGATGCCGTCTGCGACGAGGATCGGGCGCACCATCCCGTTCTTCCCCGGTCCGATCGCCGTCAGCAGCTCTGGTGGGCACGCGACAGTGCGATCGGTGTACGAGATGTAGTACTCCTCGAACGATCCGAGCGCGATCACGGTGGGGGCTGCCGTGTTTCGCCGTGGCATCGAGCTCGCGGCGAACATCCCCTCATCGATCTGGCGGATGCGCACGTCATCGGCGGAAGCGGCGGCCGCCGAGCGTGCGGCGCCGAGCGTGATACCGGCCCACCACGCGAAGTCCTCGGCGGTGGCGGGGCCATGACCGAGGATGTATCGCACGAACATCTCCGCAGCGGGATCGCTCGGAGCTGCGGATTCGGGGATGTGCTCCTCGGCGAGCACGAACTGCTGGTCGCGCGACACACCTCCTGCACGTGCGACGATCGGCCCCTGGCACACGATGCCGCGCAGGGCGAGGTTCTGCACCGCGAACAGACCACGCTGCCCGCCCGGTTCGATCCCGGCTCTCTGCAGGACCTCGAACAGTTCGACGCGTGTGAGACCGTTGCCGCCGCCCAGAGCACCGCGGACGATCCGCTCGATGGTCGCGAGTTCGTCGTCACCCAGGCCGAGTTCCCGGTAGCGCGGCGCCGCCTTCTGCAATTGCCGCTCCCCCGTGACCTTCAGCATCCAGGCGAGATCCTCAGCCGGGACGATGTGCAGCGTGCCGCGCTGCGTCCACGCGCGCACGAGAGCGCCGCGATTGAAGAGCCGGTCGACACCGCTCAGCGTGGGCGTACCGGTGGTCCGAGCCGCGAGCGCCCATCGCCCGGCCCAGAAATCCTGCGCCTGCACCGCGAGCATGTGACGCGCCGCGTCGGTCACGGAACGGGCGGGGGCCGTGAGCCAGTGCGAGCGCATGCGCAGCGAGCGCAGCAGGTGCGGATCCATGACCCCATACTGCCGCGTGCCTCGGACGTCCGCCGGGATAGCCTGAATGCATGACGACGACCATCACCGCACGCGCTGTCCTTCTCGACATGGACGGCACGCTCGTCGACTCCACGGCCGTCGTCGAGCGCCTGTGGCTCGAGTGGGCGCAGCCGCACGGACTCGACCGCGACACTGTGCTCAAGATCGTGCACGGGCGTCAGGGCTGGCAGAGCATGGCGATCCTCCTTCCTGAGCGCGATCACGCGATCAACCGCGAGGAGAACCAGCGGATGCTGGCGCGGGAGAGCGCCGAGACCGACGGCGTCATCGCGATCCCCGGCGCCGCCGAACTGCTCCGGTCATTGCAGGACATGCCGCACGCGATCGTCACCTCTGCCGATGTCGCCCTGATGACGGCGCGGATGGGCGCCGCTCGGCTTCCGCTCACCGAACTCGCGATCACGGCCGAGCACGTCTCGCAGAGCAAGCCCGATCCGGAGGGGTTCCTGCTCGCGGCATCCTCACTGCGCGTCGATCCCGCCGACTGCGTGGTCTTCGAGGACTCCGGCGCCGGCATCCAGGCCGGAATCGACGCCGGTATGACCGTGATCGGCGTCGGTCCGCATGCGCCATCATTCGCGCCGGCGCATCACGTCGACGACCTCACTCAGGTCGCGATCGCCCCCGCGGGGGACGGATTCGAGATCAGGATCGGCTGAGCGCCGCGATCGCCTCGCGCAGGATGCCGTCGACCTCTGCCAGAGCGAGCGCCGCACGCGGCGCATCCGCGCCTGTCGCGAGGATCAGCAGGGCCAGCTTCACCGAGCCGTCCGCTGCGCGCAGGGCCGCAGAGGCCTCGTCGACGCCGACGCCGGCGAGCTGCGTCACGGTGCGCACCGAGCGCGCATGCAGCTTCTCGTTGGTGGCGAGCAGATCGACCATGACGCCACGGTAGGTCTTGCCGAGCTTGATCATCGACAGCGTGGTGAGCATGTTCACGACGAGCTTCTGCGCAGTTCCGGCCTTGAGCCGCGTGGAACCCGAGATGAACTCAGGACCCGTGACGACCTCGATCGCGATCTCAGCGGCGGCACCTATCGCGGAGTCGGCGTTGGATGCGATCGCCGCTGTCAGCGCGCCGACACTGCGCGCGTACTCGAGGCCGCCGATGACGTACGGCGTGCGACCGGATGCGGAGATCCCGACGACCGTGTCTCGTTCACTCAGCTCGAGCGCGCGCAGCGACGCCTCCGCGGCATCCGCATCGTCCTCCGCGTTCTCGACCGCGGAGCGGATCGCGGTCTCGCCACCTGCGATGAGACCGACGACCATCGACGGGTCCGTGCCGAATGTCGGCGGGCACTCGCTGGCGTCGAGCACTCCCACTCGGCCCGCCGTTCCTGCTCCGATGTAGATGAGGCGTCCGCCGCGACGGAACCGCTCGGTGATGCCGTCCACCGCACGCGCGATCTCATCCGCACGCTCCGCCACCGCGAGCGGCACACGCTGATCCTCGGCGTTCATCCGGCGCACGAGCTCTGCCGTGTCGAGCAGATCGAGGTCGCCGCGCTCGGTCGTCGACGCCTCGGTGCCGAGGGCGGCGAGCTCCTCGAGCAGATCTGCGAGTCGGGTCGCGTCGGAGTCATTCGCAGAGGTGTCATTCGGCACGATGCACGAACCTTTCATGGGGCATGTCGGTGCGGTGCACAAGGTGCGCCGCACCGTCGAAGGCGTCGCCGGCGGGGTGCACGATCGTGCGGCCGGCTGCGGTGAGGGAGCGCTCGAGTTCGGCGCGGAACCAGGAGTGATCGGTGAGTCCGCCATGGATGGCGACGTCGACGACGCGGGCGGATGCGGCGAGCGCGGTCGATGTGAGCAGGCGCACGGCTTCGGCGGCGATGCCCGAAGCGACGACGTCGCCTGCCGCGGCGGCGTCGAGCACGAGCGGAGCGATCGTCGCCAGCTGCCTGGCGGTCGCGATGCCCGCGGCCAGCCAGGTGACGGGATCCGGATGCGGCGCCACATGCGCGCGCACGGCATCGGTGAGCATCGTCTCGGCGCCGAGGCCGTCTCTGGCGCGCAGCACGGCACGAGCGCCTTCCCGCCCGATCCACGATCCGCTGCCGAAGTCACCGAGATCGGGGCCCCAGCCGTCGACCAGGCGCAGCCCCTCGGCATCCGCACCGAGCGCGACGGCACCGGTGCCGGCGATGAGCAGAGTGCCGGGGGCACCGCCCAGCGCCCCGACGTGCGCCGTCACGACATCCGAGGAGACGGCGACAGGCGCACCGAGCGCGTCGGCGAGCAGACGTGCGAGAGCGGCTGCGGCATCCGGCGCCGTCCACGCTCCTGCGGCGCCCACGCCGAGGCCGTCCATGCGCCCAGCCTTTTCGAGCCCAGCCTTCTCGAGCACCTTCAGGATCGCTGCGGCGGCATGGTCGACGCCGTCGACCGCGGCGAGGCCGGGGGTGCCATCGCCCGTGTGCGTGTCACGACCATCAGGCGTGATCACGGCGACGCGGCACCGCGACTTGCCCAGATCGACGGCGGCAGTGATGTGCTCGATCGGCATCTCTCTTCTTCCACGTCAACTTCTCTATTTGAAGCTCTTCGGAAAGAGTCTACATTCAGCGTACAATGAATGAAAAGAATTTACCTGCGGGCAGTCCTGCTCTCACGACATACTGTAATCCCCTACCCGAGGAGCGCGGATGAGCATCCAGTCGACGATCGAAGCCGCCGCCGCGAGCCTTCCGCCGTCGCTCGCCCGCGTCGCCTCTGTCATCAGGGAGAATCCGTCCATCGTCATCGACATGACGATCAACGAGCTCGCCGACGCCTGCAGCACTTCTGTCGCTTCCGTTGTGCGATTCTGCCGCGCCATCGGGTTCAGCGGATACGCTCCCCTACGCATGGCGCTCGCCACGGAGCTCGGCAAAGAGGCCGCGCAATTCTCCACACGAGGAGCGTTCGGCTCCGAGATCTCAGACGAGGACTCGCTGTCCGAGGCCGTTTCGAAACTCGCCGCCCTCGAGCTCCTCGCGATCGAAGAGACTGTCGCACAACTCGACTTCGACGTGCTCGAGGCTGCGATCACCGACATCGACGCAGCCGATCGCATCCTGCTCTACGGAATCGGCGCCAGTCAATTCGTCGCCGAAGATCTCGCACACAAACTGCTTCGAGTCGGGCGCAACGCGCACGTCCTCACCGACCCGCATGAGGCGATCGCCGCGACAGTATTGAACACGGGAGCGACAGTAGCGGTGGGGTTCTCTCACTCGGGCATGACGCCCGAAACACTGCGGTTCATCCTCACAGCCAGCAGAAACGGCGCAGCGACGATCGCCGTGACCTCGGCGAAGGGGTCTCCGCTCGCCGCGGCCGCCGACCACGCGCTGTTCACCGAAGTGCGGGAGTCGACCTTCCGCGCCGGCGCCATGGTCAGTCGCATCGCACAACTCGCCCTCATTGACTGCCTGTTCGTCGGCGTCGCCAAGCGCCGCTTCGCCGAGACCGTGGACGCCCTGCAGCGCACGCGCGAGGCGACCCGCGCGCTGCGCGACTGACTCGCTTCTTCGCAAGAGGTCACTCACGGGGGTCGTCATGTTTCTGTGATGTAAATCATCTCCAGTAGTATCGACACGAGTGAACATTGTTGCCATACTGGGGTCACTCACCCGGCGAGAGGACGATGACGTTGATGCAGTTCCCCGGCACTACCACGGTGCGAAGCTTCCGATCAGGCGACGGCGCTGCGCTCGCGGAGGCATGGACGAGGTCGGCACCACAGGATGGCATCACGGAGCGCCGACTACGCGACCTGATCCTGATGGATCGCAACTTCGACGCGGACGGACTGTTCATAGCTGTCGACGAGGATGCGATCGTCGGCGCGGCCTATGGTGTGCGGCGCAGAGTCGCTCACCACGGAGACGACCTCGAGCCGTCAACAGGCTGGATTCCGTTCTTCTTCGTCGTACCGAGCCACCGCAATCAGGGGCTGGGACGCGCCCTCATCGAGCAGGCGTTCGGATGGCTGCGCGGCAAAGGCATCAGCGAGGTCATCTTCTCCGCGTACACGCCCAATTACGTGTTGCCGGGACTCGACGCCGAGCGGTACCCCGCGGCATCGGTTCTCCTCTCATCGATGGGCTTCGCGCGCATCGAGCATCCGAGCGCGATGGATCGCTCGCTCATCGGCTATGAGATGCCGGTTGACGTGCGCACGCGCGTCGACGCCTTGCGCGCCGAAGGATGGCACCTCGGAACGCCTGACGATGACGATCTCGTCCCGCTGATCCACATCGCCGGCGAGTCGTTCAACTCAGACTGGGCGCGCGCGATCCGCGAAGGAATAGTCGGCGGCATGCCCACCGAGCGCATCATCATCGCGAAGAATCCGGAGGGGACCGTGCTCGGCTGGGCCATGCACGGCACCTACGAATCGGTCATCGAGCGCTTCGGCCCGTTCGGCGTACTACCGGAGAGCCGTGGCACAGGCCTCGGCAAGGTGCTGCTTCATCTCACCCTCGAGCGCATGACCGCCCTCGGCGCGCACAGCGCCTGGTTCTTGTGGGCAGATGAGGGTTCGACCGCGTCGGCGCTCTACGCGAAGACCGGCTTCGCCGCGACTCGCACGTTCGACATCCTGCGCGCAGAGATCGGAGAATCAGAATGACCAAGACAGTCGTCGCCGTCGGTGGACATATCGGCGACATGGAACTCACAGCCGGACCGACGCTCGCGAAGGTGGTGCTCGAAGGCGGCCGCGCCATAATCATCGACTGCACCTACGGCGAGCGCGGACACCCGACGATCGCACCGAGCGTGTACCGCGAGCAGAAGGTGCGCGAAGCACAGTTCTTCGCGGACACGATCGGTGCCGAGCTGATCACCCTCGACTACTCCGACGGCTTCCTGCCGGATGACGAAGTGGTGGCCGAGCAGATCGCCGCCGTGATCCGCGAGGCGAAGCCTGACATCCTCATCACGCACTGGCTGCATTCCATGCACCGCGACCATGAACGCGCCGCACTGGCCGCCGAACGCGGAGCATTCCTGGCCTCCATCCCGATCGAGGAGATCGACACTGAGCGGCACTCGGTCCCGACGACCCTGCATGCCGAGAACTGGGAGGACATGGAGGGCTTCGAGGCCAACACGTTCTTCGAGATCCCCGATGAGGCGTACGAGCTGTGGCGCACCGGCATCCAGGAGCACGCCTTCGCCCGCGGCGAGACATACGGCTTCCGGTTCATCGACTATTACTCGGCACTGATGCAGGTGAAGGGATGCCTTGTCGGCGCGCAACGCGCAGCCGCCTTCAAGAGCGCCGGTACCGAGAAGTTCGCCCTCGCAGGTCCCTGACCGCAACCCGATCCACAACGCATCACCAGAAACGAAGGAAAGCCATGACGAAGAAGATCCTCACGGCGACAAGCCTCGGCATCGTCGCCGCCATCACCCTCGCCGGTTGCGCCGGCCCCGCAGAACCCGGCTCCGCAGACGGAACTCAGGAGATCACGTTCCTCACGCACTGGGGTCCTGACCAGGTCGCCATGCTCGAGGCCGCGGGCGACGCATTCGCCGCGGAGCACCCGGACATCAAGCTCACGGTGCAGTCGGTGCCGTTCGGCAATCTGCTCTCGACGCTGCGCACCCAGGGCACCTCCGCGAACGGCCCGACGATCGTGGGCGCGTACGACGCGTGGCTCCCCGAGCTCGTTCGCGACGGACTCGCTGCCAAAGCACCGGGCGAAGTCGCCGACGACGTCACCGCCAACTGGCCGAGCGGTGTCGTCACGGCCGCGAGCAACGGCGGCGACCTGTACGGCATCCCCAACGAGATCGACCTGTACGCGCTGAACTACAACACCGCGCTGTTCGATGCCGCAGGCATCAGCGAGGCTCCAGCCGACTGGGACGCCCTGGTGGACGATGCGGCGAAGCTCACGACCGGCGATCAGCAGGGAATCGGCTTCATCACCGGCTGGAACAGCGGCGCGGTGCATCCGTTCCTGTCCCTGCTCGCCTCCAACGGCGGCACATTCCTCAACGAAAAGGGCACCGCATCCAATCTCACCAGCGATGAGGCGATCGAAACCGCCGAGCTGTACGAGACGCTGGTGAAGGCCGGCTCGACCGACACATCGAAGTCGACGGCAAACGCGAACACGACGGGCCCGTACCTCGACAACTTCGTCAACGACAAGACCGGCATGCTCATCATGGCGAACTGGTGGGAGAGCTCGCTCAAGGACGCCATGAGCGATCGGTTCTCCGAGATCGCGACGGCACCGATCCCGGTCGGTCCCAGCGGCACCGTGTCGAGTTCGATCTCGTACTCGTGGATGACGATCGTCAACAGCAAGGCCGACGACGCGAAGCAGGATGCCGCATGGCAATTCCTCAGCTATCTGAACGGGCCGGACTCCGGTGAGAACGGCTCTTCAGCGATGGGCGACATCCTCATCTCGATGGGCATCATGCCGACGCGCAGCTCCGACATCGAGGCGCACGCCAGCACACTGGACACGCCTTTCCTCTCGACGTACGTCGACGCGCTGGATGCAGCGACGCCGTTCCCGACCGTGCTCGGCGGGCCCGCGGCCACCGACGCCCTTCAGGTCCAACTCGAAGCCCTGCTGAACGGCCAGATCGACGCGAAGACGGCGATGGAGAACGCGGCGCGCGACGTCGACGCCGCTCTCGCAGCCGCCCAGCAGTAATCCACCGACAGCGATGCGGGGCTCCACGACGGAGCCCCGCATCCCGTCCGAAAGGCAACCTCCCCGTGACGACCGCCACGAACGCGAGCCCTCGCCTCGACGCAACGTCGCCGCCGACACGTCGGCGACACAACAAGACTGCGAAATGGTCAGCGCTCTTCCTCAGCCCCGCCATGATCGTGATCGGCGTCTTCACCGTCATCCCCATGTTGATGACGATCTGGATCAGCCTCAACAAATGGTCGATGTTCACGTCGATCACCGACATGACTTTCGTCGGCCTCGACAACTACACGCGGCTGCTCGGTGACGCCTCGCGTATGCAGGCAATCACGAACACCGGCATCTACGTCGGGCTGTCGGTGCTGATCACCATTCCGCTCGCACTGCTGATCGCACTGCTGCTCTACTTCCCCAAGTTGAAGGGGAAGGGAGTCGTGCGGACGCTGCTCTTCGCGACCTACGTCATCCCGACCATCGCGATCGTGATCATCTGGGGCAACATCTACTCCCCCGGATATGGTCCGCTCAGCGCTTTGGTCTCCGCCATCGGCTTGACCCCACCCGGCTGGTTGAGTGACCCGCAATGGGCGCTCGTCTCCTTGGTGATCTTCAACGTGTGGCAGATGCTCGGCTACTACGTCATCCTCTTGATCGCCGGTCTCACTCAGATCAACGAGGAGCTGTACGAAGCGGCTCGCATCGACGGCGCCGGCCGCATCCGGCAGACGTGGTCGATCACGATCCCCCTATTGCGCCCTTCGCTGATCTTCGTGGTACTGATGACGTTCGTCAACTCGATCCAGGTGTTCGACCCGATCTACCTGCTCACTCAGGGCGGACCCGCCAACTCCACCAACGTCGTTGGTTTCGAGATCCAGCGCTCGGCGTTTCAGTACGGCATGGCCGGGGAGTCCTCCGCGTTGGCCGTCTCGCTCTTCCTGATGATCGTCGCTGTCGGCGGCGTGCTCGGGATCATCATGAAGGGACGCAAGCGATGAGTGCCTCCGCCTCCACGCTCCGACGTCGGCTTGCTAAGCCAGTCCAGTACGTCCTGCTCGCCCTCGTCGCCCTGATCCCCCTGTTCCCGCTTTATTGGCTGCTCATTTCTGCCATGAAGACGCCTGCGGAGTTCTCCCAGATTCCACCGACCTGGTTCCCATCGACGCCGACGTTGGAGCCGACGGTCACGGCTCTCACGGCTGTACCGTTTCTCCAATCGATGATGAACAGCGTCATCATCGCGGGTGGTGCGACGATCTCCGTCCTCGTGACGAGCATCCTTGCCGGGTATGTCTTCGCGAAGCACCAGTTCCCGGGACGCGACGCGCTGTTCTGGGGAATCATCGCGACGATGTTCCTCCCACCGATCGTCACGATCGTCCCGTTGTACTATTTGGTCTCGAGCATGGGCTTATCGGACACGTACCTCGGCGTGCTGCTCCCCTGGCTCGCCAACGCGTTCGGCATCTTCCTGATGCGCCAGTTCATCCAGGACATTCCCGATGAGCTGATCGAAGCCGCGCGCATGGACGGCGCTGGAGAGTTCCGCATCGTCTGGCAGTTCGTCGTGCCGTTGCTGAAGCCGGCGATCGTGACGCTCGCCGTATTCATGTTCGTGTATGCGTGGAACAACTTCCTATGGCCGCTGTCGATCCTGAAGTCCGAAGCGCTCTACCCTGTGGTCTTGACGCTGAACCGACTCATGTCGTACACAATGAGTTTCGAATATCAGAACGTGGTGCTGGCAGGCGCCGTCATCGCCTCACTACCGACTCTCCTGGTGTTCCTGGTGACGCAGCGTGTCTTCGTCGCCGGTATCGCCGCGAGCGGCGTCAAGGGTTGACCTCGTCGGTGATCGCCGTCGACACCTCCTCGGCAGCCCGGAGGAAGACGATGATCCAGCTGAAGATCAGCACGGCGGCGATCAGCTCGACGGCGGTCAGGTTGTAGTAACCCGTCGCGAAGAACACGGCCAGCAGCACGATGACGGCGACGTAGGCGTATCCGAGCGCGATGAAGACCTTGGAGATCCTCGGCAGCATCCAGGGCAGACCGATCACGACGACGGCGAAGCCCACGGCCATCCCCGTCGCGACGGTGTTGTGCACCACGAAGAACGCGTCGACGGGGAAGATGCCGACGCAGGTGAGGAAGACGCCGATCAGGATCATCCCGATGCGCACGAGTCGTCGGCCTCTGGCGTCCCTCGGCGCGTCGACGGGGAGTCCGGCCGTCGAGTAGCGCGCGATCGTGGTCACGATGATGCCGGCGACGATCAGCGTGCCGTTGAAGATCCAGGACGAGTCGTTGCTCGCCATGCCGAGGGCGGAGAGATTGTCCTGCCACCAGTGGGCATCGGTCGCGGTCAGCATGCTGGCGAACGCACCGACCACGAGGAAGATCGCGAGGACGAGGGACAGCGACATCGGCGTGAGCGACACAGCGCTGAGGAAGCACACGTACGCCGTCAGGGCGAAGGCGACGGCGACGAGCACAGCGCCGGGGAAGGCGAAGACAGGGGCGTCGGTGAAACTGCGGGCCAGGAGCAGCGCGATCCCCGCCCAGCCGAGGAGCGCAGTGACGGCATACGCGAGCGCGATGGCGGCGATGTCGTACCAGCGCAGTCGGTCATCGCGCATCGCGAGCCCGTCGCTGTGGATGACACGGCGTCCCGGCCGGACCCCGAGCCGCCCCAGCAGCGCCGACAGCACCGCGACGACCGCGCCGCCGATCGACGCGTACGTGCCGATCGAACGATCACCGACGATCGACAGCTCATGCCCCCAGAACACGAACACGGACACGACGAACCCGATGGCGAAGAACACGGCTCCCACGAGCAGAGCGGCCGTCTCGAGCGAGACCGCCCCCTGCGGCGGGCGCAGCAGCGTCCGCCAGGAGAACTGTTCGGACGCGTTCACAGCAGGGTCGGACTCTCGATCGGTCACGCCGTGGGCGCGAGACCCAGGTCTTCTTCGCGGACCGTGCCCTGGAACGACCACGGGAAGTTGATCCACAGATCGGTGTCCTTCCATGCGTAGTCGGGCTGGATGATCGTCGACGGCTTGGTGTAGATCGTCACGGATCGCACCTCTGCACCCTTCGCCTGCAGCAGTTCCACGGCCAGTGCCAGCGTGCGCCCTGAGTCCGCCACGTCATCGACCAGCAGCACACGGCGCCCGTCGAGATATGCCATGTCCAGCTCGGGCGGCAGCACCTCCGGCGCATCCAGGACAGTACCGATGCCGGTGTAGAACTCCACGTTGATCGCTCCGCAGTTCTTCGCACCCAGCCCGTACGCGATCGCTCCTGCGGGCAGCAGCCCACCGCGGGCGATCGCGACCACGACCTCCGGCTCGAATCCGCTGGCGACGATGCTGCGCGCGAGGTCTCGCGTCGCTGCTCCGAAGCCGTCCCAGGTGAGTGTCTCGCGTTCGATCGCAGCATCCGTCATGCGTCTATTCTGCCGTTAGAATCGTCGATGTCCGGATTCCCTGGAAAAGGGGCGCCGGTGCCCGAAAAAGGGGCACGAAGCATTCGCCGCGATGTCGCGCGAAGCGAGACACACACGGAATCGATCCGTCGTCTCGAAAGGCATTTCCCATGCCCACTGTGTCCGCTCACGTCGCCCTCACTCTCGCTCAGCACATCGACGCCGTCTTCGGTGTGATGGGCAACGGCAACGCCCATTTCCTCGACGCGCTCGAGCGCCAGACGCCCGTGGAGTTCACCGCCGTGCGCCACGAGCAGGGCGCGGTCGTCGCCGCCGATGCCCATCACCGCGCGTCCGGGAGGATCGCCGCCGCCACCACCACCTACGGCGCCGGGTTCACGAACACCCTGACCGCGCTCGCGGAGGCAGTGCAGGCGCACGTGCCGCTCGTGCTCGTGGTGGGGGACGAGCCCACCTCCGGCCCGCGCCCCTGGGACGTCGATCAGATCGCGCTCGCCAGCGCCGTGGGCGCGCGGACGTACACGGTCGGACGAGCGGATGCCGCGGCGACGACGATCATCGCGATCGAGCACGCACTGACCTATCGCGTGCCTGTCGTGCTCGCGATCCCTTACGACGTCGCCGCGCTCGAAGCCGGGTCGGTGCCTCCTGCACCGGCACCGCGCATCCCGACACCGCTCTCACCCAAGGGAGAGTTCGCCGACGGGATGCTGGATGACATCGCCGCCGCGCTGCGCGATGCCGAGAGGCCGTTCCTGCTCGCCGGCCGAGGAGCGTGGCTGGCTGGCGCCTCTGCCGCGTTGGGTGAGCTCGCCGATGCGACCGGGGCGCTCACGGCATCCACCGCGCTCGGCCGCGGCGTCTTCCCCGCAGCGGAGTACGACCTCGGCGTCACGGGCGGGTTCGGCGCCGAGGGCTCGATGCGGCTCGTTCGCCAGGCCGATGTCGCCGTCGTCTTCGGTGCCTCACTGAATCAGTTCACGATGCGCTTCGGCGAACTGTTCGCGCCGGGTACGCGAGTGTTCCAGATCGATGTCTCCCCGACAGCGACGCATCCGCACGTGGGCGGGTTCCTGCGCGGCGATGCACGGATCGTCGCCGAGCAGCTCGCGACTCGGCTTCAGGACGGGCACCACGGTGCACGCGTTCTTCGGAGAAGTGCACGTACTTCGGAGGAATCCGACGAAAAGGTCCGAGCGAAGAGCACTTCTCCGAACGAAGTGCCCGCGTCGTGGCGGGAATCCGTCGACGTCGACGCGGCCCGCGCATACGAGCGCGGTGATGATCTCGCCGCCGACGGCAGGCTCGACCCTCGCTCGGCGGCCCGGCGGATCGCAGAGCTCCTGCCGGAGGACAGGGTCGTGGTCTCCGACGGCGGGCACTTCATCGGCTGGGCGAACATGTACTGGCCGGTGTCGGCGCCGGATCGGATGATGATGGTCGGCACGGCGTTCCAAGCCATCGGCCAGGGCTGGCCGAGCGTCGTCGGCGCGGCCAGGGCACGGCCGGACTCGACGATCGTGCTCACCTCGGGCGACGGCGGGGGGCTCATGGCGATCGCCGATCTCGAATCGGCCGTCCGCGCTGCCGGGGGTCGCGGCTGCGCGGTGATCTGGAATGACGCCGCTTACGGTGCCGAGGTCCACCTCTACGGTCTGAAGGGCCTCGCCGAGGAGCCCATGCGCATCCCCGAGGTCGACTTCGCGGCCTTCGCCGGGGCGGTCGGCGCCGAAGGCGTCGCGGTGCGCACGCTCGAAGATCTCGATCGGCTCCGCACCTGGACCGCGGAAGCCCCGTCGACCCGCCGGTTCCTGCTGCTCGATCTGCGCATCTCGGGCGATGTGGTCGCGCCGTATCAGCAGGAGATCATCCGCGTGAACTCCTGATCGGCAGCGCGGGCGCTGTCAGTCGATCTGCTCGATCCCCTGCATCCGCACCTGCTCGAGATCGAGTCGTGCGGAGATGCTGCGCACGACGAGATCATCGACGGTGCCAGCGCGCCGCAGACCGTGCAGCACCTCGCGCTTGTGCTCGAGCACCGCGAGCTTGAGCCGGGCGTACTCCTCGTGCCGGATGAGCGGCGAGCGCTGCAGGACGTCGACGTCGGCCGACGTGGCCACCATCTGCAGCGTCGTGCCGTCCGTGATCTCATCCGACGCGCTGACGCCGACCGGGTCGGGATCCAAGTCCGCGATCGTGCCGCGCGCCAGCGGATCCGGCTCGTCCAGCAGATCCTCCATCGCACCGACCTCGGCGTCGATCAGTGCGCGCTCCCTCGCCATCGCTCGGGCATTGGCGAGCTCGAGCATCTCGTAGCCATCGCGGCGCACCCGATCGCGCACCTCGTCGCTGATGCCGTGCTCGGAGGCGAGCGCATCCAAGGCCGCCATCGCCGCCCCCGAGATCGCGCGCTCTGCGAGTTCGAACTCCTCATCGGCCGCGTTGTCATCAGGGAACCCCGCCCACCTCACGACAGCGGGCAGCAGCGGACCCTGCACGAGCAGGCTGAGCAGGATCACCCCCGCCGTCACGAAGATGATGTCGTCCCGACCGGCGAGCGCCGTTCCGTCCGGAGCGGCCAGAGGCACCGACAGCGCGATCGCGAGCGACACGGCCCCTCGCATGCCCGCGACAGTGCTGACGATCTGCGCCCGAGTCCTCAATCCCCGCGGATGCACGGCGACGCGGGCTCCGCCGAGCCGCTGGAAGGGCACGGACAGCAGTTGGAAGCCGAAGCGCACCAGCAACAGCGTCACCCAGACAGCGATCGTCGTCAGCACGAGCCACCCGATCATCTGCAGGGAGGTCTGATGCACGACCCACTGCACCTCGAGTCCGATCAGCACGAAGAGGGCACCGTTGAGCAGGAAGACTCCGAACGGCCATACCGCCTCGGACTGCCGGCGCGACGCGGCCGTCGTGATCCTCGGTCCGAGATACGCCGCGATGAGACCGGCGACGACCACCGCCAGCACGCCGGACGCGTGGATCATCTCGGCGAGTAGGAACGCGACGAACGGCAGAAGCAGCAACGTCACGTTGATCGTGATCGTCGTCCTGACCCGTCGCAGCACCAACCACCCCGCGGCGGCGACGAGGGCGCCCACGGCGATGCCTCCGAGATACGAGACGACGACCGTCCAAGTGACGGAGAGGGGCGTCACGTCGCCACCGACCGCGAGCGAAACGGCGATCGCATAGAGCACGAGCGCCGTGCCGTCATTGGTGAGGCTCTCGGCCTTCAGCTTCATGAATGCCCGCTGCGGCAGCAGTCGACCGAGGGCGGCGACGGCGGTGGCATCGGGTGGGGCGACGGCCGCACCGAGGATGAGCGCGATCTCCCAGGGCATCCCGAACAGCACGGCCACGCCGGCCACAGCGAAGGCCGAGGCGACGACGAGCAGGGTGCTCATCGGGAGGATGTAGCGGAAGTCACGGCGGATCGAGCGCAGCGATGTCGTCAGGCTCTCCCAGTAGAGCATCACCGGCAGGAAGAGCAGCAGCACCGTCTCCGGCGGCAACTGCACCTCGCGCAGCGCGGGTACGAACCCGAGCAGCAGGCCGAAGACGACCAGCACCAAGGGCAGCGCCAGCCGCACCCGCGGCGCCAGCATCGTGCCGATCAGGATCGTGAGCCCGAGCAGGACCGTGATCTCGAGACCTTCCATGCGACCACCCATCTGCACATCGCGGGCTGATCCGCGAACGTGCTCAGGACACAGCATCCATTGTGCTCTCGCTATTCCCGCCGCGACAGGCCGGGCCGATGCGGGCGCAGCCCCTCACTCCGGATGCGGGGGCTCGATGTCCAGGCGCACGCGCTGTGCGGCGAAGCGCGTCACCAGGTGCTGCAGCGGGGTGCCGTCGGGAAGGGTGTCGAGCGCCTCGGCGACGAGCACGATCGCTCCTGGACGGATCTCGAGCATCTCCGCCTCCTGCGCTGTCGCATGCCGCGCACCGACCACGGTGGACGCGCGTACGTAGTCGTCGACGCCCTGCGCGGCGAGCGCCGCTGTGAACGACCCCGTGCGCCGGAACGCTCCTGCGATGTCGGGCAACCGTTCGGCGGCGAACCAGTGCGTACCGATGGAGATCGGATGGCCGCCGACCGACCGCGTGCTCTCGATCCTGACCGCCTCCCCGCCGGGGATGCCCAGCCGGAGCGCGATGTCCGCCGGCGCGGGTTCGGTCGCGCTGTCGAGCACGCGGCTCTTCGTCCGAGTGATCTCCTCCTCACCGAGGCTGCGCATCATCCGGGTGCGCAGGCCGATCCGATGCACGAGCACCGACTCACCCGTGACGAACGTGCCGCTCCCCCGTCGCGATTCGATGAGTCCGTCCTGCGCGAGCGCGGCGATGGCCTGGCGGGCCGTGTGACGATTCACGCCGTACCGCTCCGCGATCGCGTTCTCGGTCGGCAGCCGGTCCCCCGGCCGCAGACGCCGCTCGGAGATCTCGCCGCGCAGTTCTTCGGTGATGAGCCTCCACGCCGAATAGCCGCTGTTCGAACGCGGGGCCGCGTCGGGGTTCGTCATCGCACTCCTGCCCTCCGGACCCTGCGGCCGTGACCGATTCACCCGTTGTTCATCGTCTGGTGCGCCGAAGTTGTCCCGGTGCGCTTTCCTTCTCGACCATACCGGCCTACTGTCGAGTTGTATAGATACGTAGATAACTTTACGCAGCAAGAAGGAGTCGGACGTGAAGGACATCGCATCGTGACAGCGGACACGAGCGGGGCGCACGAGACCTCGGTCGACGAACGTCGACGCGCCGCCCGCGCGCTGTCGCAGGCGTCACTCGATGAACTCAGCGCGCTGTGGGCTCAGTGGTCGCAGCGACCGGACGTCACCTACCTGCGAGGACCGGAAGCCGGGCTCGTCATGGTGCAGGGGCGCATCGGCGGCACCGGCGACCGGTTCAATCTGGGCGAGGCGACCGTGGCCAGAGCGACAGTGATGCTTCATGGACCGGGCGTCGACGGCGTGAGCGGCACATCGTACGTGCTCGGCAGCCACCCCGAGCACGCGGGACTCGCCGCGGTGTTCGATGCGCTGCTGAGCGCTCCCGCGCAGCGCGAACGCGTCCTCGCCGAGGTGATCGAACCTCTCGAACGCGCTCAGAGCGCGCAGGATGCCGAAGCCGGAGCGGACGCGCGGAGCACCGTGGTCGACTTCTTCACCGTCGCAAGGGAGCACGAATGAGCATGCTGACCGCCCGGAACCACACTCCGGGGTTCGCCCATCCCGTGCGAGACGCGCAGCGCGTGTTCCGTGCGGTGATGGAGGCCCTCGCACGACCCACCACGCCCCAGCGCATCGATCCCGTGGTCGCACCGCCGGAGCCGCTGGGCGCCGCACTCGGCGCGGTGATCCTGACGCTGTGCGACGAGCAGACCCCCGTCTGGCTCGACTCCGCACTGCGCAGCGCACCCGAGGTCGAGGCCTGGATCGTGTTCCACACCGGTGCACGCATCGTCGACGCCCCGGCAGACGCATCGTTCGCGATCGCCTCCTCACCGGAGACCGCGCCCGCGCTGTCGGCGTTGTCGCGCGGAACCGACGAAGAACCGCATGAATCGGCGACGCTCGTGATCGATGCGCGCGCATGCGCGGGCACCGACGGCCTTACCGCCAGCGGTCCCGGCATCCGCGAAGCCCGCACCTGGGACGGCGCCGGCCTTCCCGTCGGATTCCTTCCGCAGTGGCAGGAGAATCGCGCGCTGTACCCGCGGGGCATCGACCTCATCCTCGCCCACGAGCAGACGGTCTGCGGGCTGCCCAGAACGACGGCGCTCACCGGCGCTCTGCAGCACGATCTCGACAGAAGGAGCGCCTGATGTACGTGGCCGTCAAGGGAGGCGAGAAGGCGATCGCCAACGCGCACGCGCTGCTCGCGAAACGCGGTCGCGGTGAGACGGATGCCGCCCGCATCGATCACACGCAGATGCGCGATCAGATGGGCGCGCTCGTCGCACGCGTGATGACCGAGGGGTCGCTCTACGACCCCGACCTCGCGGCGAAGGCACTGCTGCAGGCACAGGGCGACGTGCTCGAAGCCGTCACACTGCTGCGCTCGTACCGCACCACGCTGCCCCGGTTCGGCCACACGGTCGCGATCGACACCGCTGGGCTGCCGTCGGAGCGGCGCGTGTCGGCCACCTTCAAGGATCTGCCCGGCGGTCAGCAGCTCGGCGCGACGTTCGACTACACGCACCGGCTGCTCGTGGACGAGCTGGAGACGCCCGACCTGCCCGCCTCGGATCCCGTCGAGGAGCAGTCCATGCCGAGAGTCACCGACCTGCTCGGAATAGACGCCCTGATCGAACCGGATCGTCCGGCCGAGGGATGGACGGACCCGGACCCTGCGGATCTCACGAGACAGCCGACCGTGTATCCCATGACCAGGGCGGCGCGGCTGCAGGCGCTCAGCCGTGGCGATGAGGGGTTCCTGCTGTCGCTGGGGTACTCGACGCAGCGCGGGTTCGGCAACAACCATCCCTTCGTCGGAGAGGTGCGCGTCGGACAGGTCGAGGTCGAGCTCGAGATCCCCGAACTCGGTCATGCGGTGCCGATCGGACGGATCGAGGTGACCGAGTGCCAGATGGTGAACCAGTTCGTGGGCAGCGCCGAGCAGGCGCCGCAGTTCACCCGCGGGTACGGCCTCACGTTCGGTCGCGCGGAGCGCAAGGCCATGTCGATGTCGCTCGTGGACCGTGCACTGCGCCGCGAGGAATTCGACGAACGCGTCGTGTCGCCGGCGCAGGACGAGGAGTTCGTGATCTCGCACGCCGACAACGTGCAGGCCACCGGGTTCGTCGAGCATCTCAAACTGCCGCACTACGTCGACTTCCAGGCGGAACTCGGGCTGATACGCCGACTCCGCGCCGAGTTCGACGCACGCCACGCCGAGGAGTCGCGTCCTGATGACACTGCAGAGCAGGGAGTCAGATCATGAGCCTCTCCACTTCACCGCGCATCGTCTACAACGAGGGCTACCTCGATGAGCAGACCAAACGCGTCGTGCGAAGAGCACTGCTCAAGGGCATCGCGATCCCCGGCTTCCAAGTACCGTTCGCATCGCGCGAAGTGCCGATGCCCCGAGGCTGGGGCACCGGCGGCGTGCAGGTGACCGCGTCGATCATCGGAGACGAGGACACTCTGAAGGTGATCGACCAGGGCGCCGACGACACCACGAATGCCGTGTCGATCCGGCAGTTCTTCGAACGGGTCGCGGGAACCGCCAGCACGACCCGCACGGACGAGGCCACCATCATCCAGACCAGGCACCGGATCCCGGAGACGCCCCTGGGCGAGCAGCAGATCATCGTCTACCAGGTGCCGATCCCCGAGCCGCTGCGCTTCCTGGAGCCCAGGGAGACCGAGACCCGGCGCATGCATGCGCTCGAGGAGTACGGTCTGATGTACGTCAAGCTCTACGAGGACATCGCCAGGTACGGGCACATCGCGAAGACATACGACTATCCGGTGCTCGTGCACGGCCGCTACGTGATGGCCCCGTCGCCCACGCCGAGCTTCGACAACCCGAAGATGCATCAGAATCCCGCACTGCAGCTGTTCGGCGCCGGGCGCGAGAAGCGCATCTACGCCGTCCCTCCCTACACCGACGTCGTGAGCCTCGGCTTCGACGACTTCCCGTTCGAGCCGCAGACCTTCGAGCAGTCGTGCGAGATCTGCGGCTCGCGCGGGGTGTACCTCGACGAGGTCATCACGGACGACAGCGGCGGGGCGATGTTCGTCTGCTCCGACACCGACCACTGCGAGCGCACAGCCGCCACCGCGCAGCTCGACCAGGACGCTGAACACCACGACACGGAGATGAACGCATGATCGACGAGACTCCCCTGCTCAGCGTCGATGCCGCCGGGCATCGCTATGGGGATCGCTTCGGATGCCGGGACGTGAGCTTCGACCTGTGGCCGGGCGAGGTGCTCGCCGTCGTCGGCGAATCGGGCTCGGGCAAGTCGACGCTGCTCGGGATGCTGTCGCAGCGGCTCTCAGCGGATGAGGGTCGGATCAGCTACCTGACGACTTCCGAGAACGGACCGGAGGGCGCACAGGACACCGTCCACGCGCTGCTCGATCTCGCGACGCTCAGCGAACGGGAGGTGCGCCGACTGTGGCGCACCGAATGGGGGTTCGTGCACCAGAACGCCGCCGACGGACTGAGGATGCACGTCAGCGCCGGAGGCAACGTCGGAGAGCCGCTGATGGCCAACGGCTGGCGGCACTACGGCAGCATCCGAGCCGAGGCGGAGGCCTGGCTGGGGCGTGTGGAGATCCCCGCCGAGCGCATCGACGATTCGCCTTCGACCTTCTCGGGGGGAATGCGGCAGCGCGTGCAGATCGCCCGGAATCTCGTGTTCGGACCGCGTCTCGTCTTCATGGATGAACCCACCAGCGGTCTGGATGTCTCGGTCCAGGCGCGTCTGCTCGATCTGATCCGCTCGCTCGTGACCGAACTCGGTCTGGCCGTCGTGATCGTCACCCACGATCTCGCGGTCGCGCGTCTGATCTCGCACCGGACGCTCGTCATGAAGGACGGCGCCGTGGTCGAGTCGGGCCTCACCGATCGGGTGCTCGATGACCCGCAGGCCGCGTACACCCAACTGCTCGTCTCCTCGATCCTCCAGGGATGAACCTCATGATCCACAACGAATCGCACGATCTGCCGACGGATGCCGTGCTCTCCGTGATCGACGTCGCGAAGACCTTCACCCTTCACCTGCAGGAGTCCCAGCGGCTCCCGGTGCTGCGCGGGCTGACCTTCGACGTGGCACGAGGGACGTGCGTCGTGCTCGGCGGCGAATCGGGCGCTGGCAAGAGCACCGTGATGAAGATGATCTACGGCAGCTACGGCACCGACTCGGGGCGCATCCTGCTGAGCCATCACAGTGAGGTCCTTGACCTCGCCGCGGCGCAACCGCGGCAGGTGCTCGCGGCGCGGCGCGACACCGTGGGCTACGTCAGCCAGTTCCTCCGCGCCGTTCCTCGCGTTCCCGCGCTGGACGTCGTCGCCGAGCCGCTCGTCGAGCGCGGTGTCGACCGCCCGGAGGCCCGTGACCGTGCCGGCGCCCTCCTGGCACGACTGAGCATTCCCGAACGGCTGTGGAAGCTGCCTCCCGCGACGTTCTCCGGCGGCGAGCAGCAGCGCGTGAACGTCGCGCGCGGCTTCATCATCGATCGTCCGCTGCTGCTGCTCGACGAGCCGACCGCGTCGCTCGACGCCCGCAATCGCGCGGTCGTGATCGACCTGATCCGCGAGAGCCTCGGCAGAGGGTCCGGCATGCTGGCGATCTTCCATGACGCAGACGTGCGCGAGGCCGTGGCGGATGCCGTGGTCGATGTGCAGGCGTTCACGCCGGCACGAGAGGAGGTCGCCGCGTGACGAGGTACGCCGTGTACGCCGTTCCGGGAGCGCACGACGCTGATGCGGATGCGGCCCGCCGTCTGCGCGATGCAGCCGAGGCATGGCTCGCCCGTGAGGACGTGCGCGACCTCACATCGGATGCGCGGCGCTACGGGTTCCATGCCACGCTCAAGGCGCCGATGCGCCTGGCGGACGGTCGCACCGAGGCGGAGCTGCGCGCGGCGGCCGACGCGTTCGCGGCTGAGCACGGACCGCTGAGCATCCGCGCACCGCGCGTGACCGCGATCGACGCGTTCCGTGCGCTCGTTCCCGCACCAGGACAGCAGTCCGCGCTCGCGGACCTCGCCGCCGAGAGCGTGCAGGTGTTCGACGAGTTCCGTGCGCCGCTCAGCCCGGAGGATGTCCGTCGGCGCCGACCGGAGCGGCTCACGCCCCGGCAGCGCGATCTCTTCGAACGCTGGGGCTACCCGTATGTGCTCGACGAGTTCCGATTCCACCTGACGCTGACGGACGCCGTACCCGTCGAGCGCAGCGCAGGGGTGGACGCCGCACTCGACGAGCACTTCGCTCCGGTGACCGGCGTCGACGTGCCGCTCACGGCGATCGCGATCTGCGTCGAACCCGCTCCCGGCGCCGCATTCGAGCTCTTGTCCGTCCATCCGTTCGCCCTCCGAACCCCACAGGAGACCACCTGATGTCATACACGTTGACCAACGCGCGCATCGTGCTCGAGAACGAGATCGTGCACGGATCCGTGCGCGTCGCGGACGGGCGCATCACCGAGGTCTCGGCGGTCGCGCACCCTTCGACGGACGGCACCGTTCACGAGGACCTTGGCGAGGACTACCTGCTGCCGGGTCTCGTGGAATTGCACACCGACCAGGTCGAAGGCCACCTCCAGCCCCGTCCCCAGCGATTCTGGGACCCCATCCCCGCGGTGATCGCCCACGACGCGCAGATGGCCGCATCGGGCATGACCACGGTGCTCGATGCGCTGCGGATCGGAAGCGGTCCCGGCGAGAACCGTCTGGCAGGCAGGGCGCGCGTGCTCATGGATGCCGTGGTGCACGCGGCCGAGGCGGGACTGCTGCGTGCGGATCACCATGTGCACCTGCGCTGCGAGGTCGCGACGCCGGATGTCGTAGAGGTCTTCGACGACATCGGAGGGCACGAGCGCGTGCGGCTGATCTCTCTGATGGACCACACCCCTGGTCAGCGCCAGTACGCCGATGTCGAGGCGTTCCGCACCTACATGGTCGGCAAGCACAGTTTCACGAACGAGCAGTTCGATCAGCACGTGGAGGCTCTGCACCAGTACTCGTCGCGTTTCTCCGCGGACAATCGACGATTGATGGTCGAGCGCGCCACCGCGCGCGGCATCACGATCGCCGCGCACGATGACGCCACCCAGGCGCACATCGACGAGTCGGCAGCGGCGGGCGTGCGGATCTCGGAGTTCCCCACGACGATCGAAGCCGCTCGTGCGGCACGTGCCGCCGGTCAACTCGTCGTGATGGGAGCCCCGAACATCATCCGCGGAGGTTCTCACTCCGGCAATGTCGCCGCGACCGAACTTCTCCGCCTCGGGCTGCTGGACGTGCTCTCCAGCGACTACGTTCCCTCGAGCCTGCTGAACGCTGTCTTCCATCTGTTCCACAGCGGAGACGTGACGCTTCCGCAGGGTGTCGCACTGGTGAGCGCCAACCCCGCCCGCGCGGCAGGCTTCGACGATCGCGGTGTCATCGCGGCCGGTACGCGCGCCGATCTCGTGCGCGTGCACGCGTACGCCGGCGCTTCCGCGGAGCAGCATCCGCTCGGTTCGGCCCTCCCTATCGTGCGCGGTGTCTGGCGCGAAGGGACCAGGGTCGCATGAGCGGAGTGTTCGTCGCGATCGTCGGACCGAGCGGAGCCGGCAAGGACGCCGTCATCGAGCATGCGAGGGCCGCGCTGGCCGACTGCGACGACATCGTCTTCCCCCGCCGCCTCATCACGCGCCCCACAGGCGACGGCGAGGACTGCATCTCGGTCACGGACGACGGGTTCGCGCATGCCGAGGATCGCGGCGAGCTCGCCCTGACCTGGCGAGCGCATGGTCTCGCGTACGGCGTCCCCGCGTCGGCGCGGACGACGGTCGCTGCCGGGGGCGTGGTCGTGGCCAACGTCTCACGCGGCGTGGTCGCGCAGCTGCCGGCGCTGTTCGGAGAAGCGCGGGTGGTGCGCATCACGGTGTCGGACGAGATCCGCCTGGCGCGCATCATCGCCCGTGGCA